>Ga0209489_101369_pt1 | contig 50043 bp, 20 predicted proteins | sample SiratrowhiteBW_FD_187527 | JGI IMG/M metagenome (GOLD analysis project Ga0209489, IMG submission 187527) | Root nodule microbial communities of legume samples collected from California, USA - Siratro white BW (SPAdes) (version 2) | ecosystem: Host-associated > Plants > Roots > Nodule | place...
CAATATCATGTTTTTTTTTTTTTTTCTGTTTGGATGTTTTCTTGTTACGGATACCATCTATACCCTGTTTCCTTCATCAATAATAATAGTTCATTTTTCTCTGTTTTTATATTTTTCTTACTTCTATTTTTACTTTTTTTCTTCTTTTTATTTTCTGTTTTTCTTCATTCTTTATTTACATGTTTCATGTGTCATTACAATGAGTTGCAATCATAAATCATGCATCACAAATTCTTCACTTAAGAGAATGTGAAAGGACAATGGTTAGGATGAGTTTGTGAAAGCCAAACATCTACATTGGATCATATGAGCTAGATACCAAAGTTGAGAAAGGATTTAATGACAATGAATGGTGCAAGCATGAAAAAATAGTTTGGTAACAACAGGATAAAATGATCTTAAACATGGAAATAGTTGTAAAAATTTGATTCCCAAAGAACCAACTTCTTATTGTCAACATGAAACCATGCTATTTTCGTAAATCTTTATATAGTGTGCTAGGTGGGAAAAGAAAAGAAGAAAAATGCTATATGTTACATGGACATGTTAAATGAGGGGTAAAAGCTTGTAACAAAATATACCAATAATAAAAAGATACATTATAAAATATATGGTTTAATAGATTCAAAGAAACTAACCTTGACAATCCGCTAGTTATTATTTATTATTATTTAATAATGACGATTGGAATGGATGCTAGAACTATAACCGTTGCCAAATTGCATCAAATATGTAGATGTATTGCTTGCATTAAAAAATTTATACAAAGTTGGCGATTTGAAGAAGTTGCACAAGTTGGAGTGTGTTTGTCCAACAATAGTGAATTAGTGGCCATATAATGTGACATGTCTGCAATTTGTACTCTGAATTTAGTACACTTAGGATTACTAGATTATAGATTTTCTTTTACCACTACCTTAAATACTAGATTATAGAATATTATAGACATGCACTATTCAATAATTTTCTTTCTTAAATTAGATATTTATATCAAGTAGGTGATTCTTATTAATAAATCAGATTTATGAGAATAAATTAAATGTAAACTTATTTTTTAGTATAAGATCAGAGTTTATCTTGATGATTTTTGTTGGATCTATCATTTTATTCACTGTTGGTATTGAGAATTTAATTTTATTTAAAAAATTATATTATTCTTTTATAAAATTTAATATTACTTCCTATAAAATATTTTATCTTTTATCTTCTTGACACTAAATTTTGTTTTCTAAAAAAAAAACTTACATGTCGAAAATCTATTTGAAAGCCCAAAATTTGGGATATAAAATGAGAATTTAAGGTGAAAAAGAATGACTTGTAATTTTAAATTAGAAAGACTTAATTTGCTTAACAATGGAGAAAAAATAAAATCGAATACAATAAATTTCAAACTAAAGGGAAAAGAATACAATATAATTAAACTATCTCCGTTTAAAACGTTTTTTACTGTATTTGATGTATAATATTAAATATTATAGTAAATATATGTTTATTTCAATTGAAAAAAGAAAGGCCACATTGAGGCGAAATTAGGTTGACTTTCAATATTATAATATTTTGTCCTATATGTTTTTAATCGTATCAATCTTTCAGAGCACTCTCATCTAGGGCATTCTCAAGTTCAGAGTTGAAGATTATTTTATAAAAATATAAAAATATTTAAGAAACAAATATTTTGTAATAGCTTCTTTTTCATATAAACAAATTTGGAAATTAAACGCCTGACCCATTAACATGAATTTGTAAATGCAATTCAGAATTTATTTTTGAAGTTCAAAATATTAAAAAGAATCTTTTAATTAATCAGACGAAAAATCAAAATATGACTATAAATATTATATTTATATAAAAAAAAGCTAAGTTTCCAAGTTTAAGAATACCATATAAAATTTCACCAAAAAAGGGAATATCATATAAAATATCATTACTTATTCATGTCATTTTATCTTTATTGATTTTTTCATAAAATTAAAATCACATTTACGGTTAAATATATTTTGTAAGAAAGATTAAATAATTTTTAAAAATTACTATGGGTCAAATTCCCCCAGAAAAATAAAATTTTGGGTCTAATTTTTGTTTAAAATGACAATGCCATTCCAACTTAGATCACCACTTTTTCTCAACATGATTGGTGACTTATTATTTCTTGAAAACGACTACTCCATTTATATTAAGAATGAGATAATTTACATGATAATCTGTAATTTGTGAGTGCACCATGAATTTGGTTTTAAGACCAAGTCATTGTCTTATATTACTCAGATACGTCCTTCCCCAAATAAAAGTTAAACATTCATTTGGTTATACTTTAATAATTAATTATACACTTAAATATGTTTTTATCTTCTTTAATTTAAGTTTTTTTATCATTTAAATTAGTCGTCTTAATCATACTTTACAAAAAAAATAAAAATAAATTTTTAGTCTCATCATCTAGATATGTTATGCTTATATCTAAACGTTGTCAAATAAATATTTTAGAAAACAATAATCATAATATTTGGTCTCGAAAGTGTAAAATTGATATAAAATATTCTATAAACGACTTATGATTGATAGTTATACATAAAAGCAAAATTGTTAACAGCAATTAAGACAGGTTTCCAAACACGCAGACATAAACTGGAATCTTTATTTATAAAAATAGAGAAAATTTTATTAGAACAAGTAAAACCTACTTTGGTCATAATAAATTTAACTTTGAAATCATCTTCTTCTTTTTTTTAATCAGTTTCTTTCTATCATAAACAACATCAATTACTGGTCTTCAGTCCAAGTATTTGACCATATATTAATACACACTTGGTCCTTCATTTTCCAACTTCTTACCTTCTAGATGAAATAGCCAAAGCCTGAACCAATTTTTTTTTTCTTGACAAAATTTTGGGGAATCAAATAAAAATCCCATGTATTTGGAAGAGTTGGGTCAATGATGCAGTATGAAAATTGAAAACTACTCAACAATGTACAATGAACACAAAAGGTTATATAGATTGTATGAATTGTGTGGTAAACATTTGACTGAACAATTTGATGAAAATAAATAAATAAATAAATAATAAAATTTTTTGGATATTATTACCTAGATAAAAGAAATGGTTGGGAAATGTCATAAGTATTGTTATTATAATGGCAGTACAATGAATTTGAAAGATCCACATGCAGATTGCGTGCGCCGTGTGAAATATTTAATAAAAATTTAGCTGTCAACTTAACCATCCAAACTGCCCCTTACCCTCCTATTTAATTTCAACATATTTTTACGTATTTTTTTCATATAATAAAGGATAATACCAATACTATTCACACAACACTTCCCCATACAATATAATTAAATTTGCTTTTATCTTTTATGTATTTATACTCTGATTTCTGATTTCTGATTTCACCACTCACACCAATATGAAGAGATTGTGTAAATATATGCATTAACGGAAATATTTAGACTAACCCTAAATTGATGAGTTTATTTTAAAAGAATATAATTTTGTACCATTTTCTAATAAAAAATATATAATAATGTTTAAAAGACTATGATCATATATTTTTTATTTATATATCAGAATTTTAAGTATGAATTTAAGTTTATATTAGATAAAAATGAAATTAACAATATAGAGGAAAAGACTAGAAGATTGATTATTTTAAACTTTTGGGTTAAAATGTGATTTTCTTTTATCTCTTTATTGATGTCAATTTTGTTTCAAAAAAAAACTTCTTTATGATGATGATAATATAGTGTTGCAAAGTTAACACATGAATGCCCCCAAGATTTTTTTTTTATGATAACAACAATAATAATAAAAAAAGACATCGTAATTAATCAAATGCTAAAAATAGAGAAACTAGTGTGAAAAGAAAGGGGTTTTGCAATGGACCCTTTCTCTATTTACATTTTTTTGTAGACATTAGGGTTTTGGTGGCACATTGAATCTTGGAGGGGAATGAGGCACGTGGCAGACGCAGAAGTGATGCGGCACTTGTACCTTGCCTAACCAACACAACCACCTCCATTCATTTTCTTTTGCCCATTATCAATTCTTCTTCTTCTCATGCTTTCCCCAAATATACAATCCAAATTCCAAATTTACCTAACACCTTTTTGCATTGCTATACACCCATAATAAGACAGCCCATCCCAAGGACCCACACCACTACCTGGGGATGGATGCCCAACTTTATATTATACTCCATTACTTTAATAAATAACTATGCTCTTTATAAATTATTAACATTACATCTCATAACCCTAGCTATACTAACAAATTTGAAGAGACAAAATTCATGTTAGAAATGCAATTTTAATATACTTGAGATAAACATATCTTTAGAATGATTGTGTAGTGTTTTAAAAAAGAAGAATGAATATAGGATACATGAAAAAGTTATTAGATGAGAATCTATTTGATTTTTTCCCTTTTAAGAATAAGTTATACGAAAAGAAAATCTTACACTTAATTTCACTTTTGATTCTCACCATTTCTCTTCTCTTTGTTTTCTATATTCATTATTTATGTTTCTTTCTTACTTTCTACACAAATGATTTACACTTTTATTTATCTTCCACAAAGACTCACAAAATCCTTATACAAATTATTACATTTGTTATAGAAAAAAATTAAGCACAATTCTTTTATATATCCCTTGTTAATGACAAAATATAATAACGTTTTATAACAAGAGAATTTTTAAAGATGATGTTGAACTAATTAAATGTGATCAAAATTATTGTCGATATTCTTTATTAATTTAAACCAATGAGTCAATTATTATAAGAACCAGGTTTAAGTTAAAATAAAGGCTAAATGTTTTTTTTTGTTTAATTTAAAATTTTGTCTTTCTAAAATTCATGTTGTCTTAGTTTTTGATGTACAGAGAATAGTTTGATTACTAATTTGCTATTAGATTATAATGACATTAGAGTGAAATTTGGTTTAATCTCTATTAAATATTTTTTTTTAACTTTTTGGTATTTGGTAAACCAGTGTAATTGGTATAAGATTGATCTTTGGAAACCTACCTTAAGTTTTGTTACATTTTCATAGGAATAAATTTAAGCTAGTAAGAACACTACATCCAAATAAAAGGATTTAATATTTAAATTTAATCAATCTTTTGAATTGTTAGAAATGTGAAGCATATGATAATTGAATTGATGAAAATACATACATACATATTATATTATATTATATTATATTATATTATATTATATTATATTATATTATATTATATTATATTATATTTTATATATATATATATATATATATATATATATATATATATATATATATATATATATATTTGGTGAATTAATCATGAGATTGATTAACAATTTCATTGTTTTAAAGCATGAAATTGGGTAGTTTTATATTGCTAATTTTTCTATTAAACTAAGAAAGATGTTTTGAGATTGGATATTACTCAAAGAGTGACTCACTACTGAAGCAACATCAAAGAGTGTGCAATGATTACACTAATTATTTATCATATCTTGAGTGATAGTGTGAACATTTAAGTGAGAGAGTATTTAGAATAAGTGAGACATTGTAACTTGAGCGAGAAAGAGACTGAGACAACTTTATCCTTTTTAAAAGGATTTTACTTAAGTGATATAATGGTTACTCAAGCAAGACTAGTGACAATGTGAATAGTTTTGAAATATTAAGGAATCATGGAGATATGTCAGGACACTCAAAGGTGTTGAACTTGAAGTGTGACTCAAGCCTCAAGTGAAGATGTTTTCATAATGATGTTTAAATATGAAGATGTCTAGAGAGCTTTAACTTTCATTATTTGTTGTGTTCGTAAAATGTATCTACAAGGTTATGATCACCACACAACCATACTAAAATTATTATGAAAATAAAGAAATGAACAAAAATGAATAAAGGATATGAGAATGAAAATATTCTGTTTTTTTCATATATTGATCAAAGACAAAGAGCTGAATATATACAAATGATGTACTCATTCTAAGTATAGCTAAAGAAAATAAAGGAAAATATTACAGCCTGATACTATCATAAAACAAAAAATATAAGGATTGATGATAATTTGATTCTTGTCATAAAGACAAAATCAAATCATTAATATTTCTTTACTTCTGAGAATTTGATTCTGTCATAAAGATAAAATCACATAATTGATATTAGTTTCCTTCTATAAGCCTTGTATCTATATCCTCTTAAACCTTCCACAAGCTGGAGAGCAAATATTGATGAGACCCAGCTTGGAACAAATATTCTTGAAAGACTGAGGACCTAAGGCTTTGGTGTAAACTGCTAGTTGTTCTGTGGTGGAAATGGGAAGCAAATGGATTAGACCCTTCTTCAATTTTTCAATAACAATGTGACAATTTATTTCTATATGTTTTGTACGCTCATGAAACACTGGATTTGTTGCAATGTATCTTGCTAAGTCATTGTCACAACATAAAAGAGATGGTTGCTCAAAAGGAACTTGCAAATCTTGAAGAAGATATACTAGCCATTGAATTTCACATGTAACAGTGGTCATTGCCCTATATTCAGCTTCACAGGAACTCTTTGATATTGTTCCTTGCTTCTTTGATTTCCAGGATATAAGGAAATTTTCAAGATACACACTAAAACTATTCACTGATTGTCTTAAATCACTACAAGTGCCTCCAATCACTATCACAAAAGGCTTTTAGATGAATAGAACTGCTGGAAGAGAAAAATAAGCCAAGACTTGGAGCTTCTTTAATATACTTGAGAATTCTAATTGCTGCATTATAGTGAGCAATTGTAGGCTTATCAAGAAACTGAGAAAGTTGGTGAATAGAAAACGTTATGTCAGGTCGGGTATTAGTGAGATACATAAGTCTTCCAATCAATATTTTATAGGCATGAACATCACTGAAAGGCACACTTCCAGTAGAAGACAATTTAACAAGATTATCCATAGGAGTGACTGCAGATTTTCAGGTTAAAAGACCTGTATCTGTTAACAATTTCAATGCATATTTCCTTTGATTCATCATTATTCCTTTCTTACTTCTTGCTACTTCAAAACCAAGAAAATATCTTAAATCACCAAGATCCTTGATCTTGAAAGTCTTATTCAAAGCTTCTTTGACTCGCTCAATCTATTCTTTATCATTTCCTGCCAAAATTATATCATCCACATACACTAATAATGCTGTAAAAGATCCTTTAGAAGAATTAATAAATAAGGAGCATTCATTCATAGATTGAGTATATCCCGTAGAAAAAAGGATGACAATTTAGCAAACCACTCCCTGCCAGCTTCCTTAAGGTCATATAAAGCCTTCTTTTAATTTACAAACTTGTCCTGGTTGAATAAAAGTCAATCCAGGAGGAACAACCATGTATACATCTTCTTTCAACTCTCCATGTAAGAAGGCATTATTTATGTCTAATTGTTTCAACTCCCAGTTATATATAGAAGCTAGAGAAAGAAGTAACCTTATTATGGTCATCTTTGCTACTGGAGAAAAAGTTTCAAGGTAGTCAATGCCCTCTGTTAGCGAAAACACTCTCGCCTGGGCGAGAATACCTCATCGCTTGGGCGAAAATACCTCATCGCTTGGGCGAAAGATTTCTCGCCTAGGCGAAAACACTTCAGAGAGCACACTTACTCCAGGCGCTTTCTTGCCTGAGCGACTGTACTCTCGCTTGAGCGAAACTACTTTCTCGCGTGTGCGAGAAACTTCCCGCCTGAGCGAAAACAGTCCAGAGAGCATATTTGCTACTCGAAACCATTCTCGCCTGGGCGAATTATGCAAAAAACATCAATTATCATACAATTTATGAAGTTTTTACTACCATAGAGCTATTACACATGTCTCATATGACTAACTTAACTAGAAATTCGACTTGCATTCTATCAATTACCACATACTCATCATACATACCAGAATGAATAAACAATCAAGAACTCAACTTAAGTTTCATGCGAACTCAACTTATGTTTCATGTCAGCAAATAAACCATCACAAATGCATTTTCACAGACATATTATAAATGAAACCCTAAATCATAAACAAACTGAAATCAGGTAACATGCAAGTCAGCTTCCCTTACCTGAATTGCACTAGAAATTCTCTCTAACAACCCCAAAGCCTAAGATCTTCAAAATCTGTACCACAGGACTTCTGATCAACGTAAAACACTAAGGAACTGAGCTCACAAAGGCACTATTTGATAATTCAGAGGTCACATGCAAGCTCACAAGGTAGAAGAAAATGAAAACCTAAAAATGGCTCTAAGGGAAGAGGGCAGAACACGAACTTACTCTAATGGAGATTCTGATTGGGTAGACTTGCTCTATTATCCGTCACAAGTCCAACAGTGAGCTCCGCTTGAGAAACTGATGAGGTACGGAAGCAGAGACTTAGAGAGAAGTTAGAGGTAAAAGAGAGTTAGGGGTTTTAGAGAGATGATGGCTCGAGTGGAAATGAGACTTGACTACCTACTTTTTCTATAAATACGCGTTTTTTAGTTTAATAGTATAATAATCAAGTGTTCATTCCACTTTTATCATTTTTACTCAGAGGACAGATTTTCTAGGTTGTTACAACTTAAGTTTTGTAGTGTACCATAGCTAAAGTAAATGTTAGTTTATAGTAATACGAATGTGTCTTTCAAATCACATCATATAATGACTACATTATGCATTAGAGATGTGACTGAGGATTATAATATCTTATTGATAATGTTTAAGTTGATATTGTTCATTGGGGATTAATATATATCAAGGTAAAACCTGATGTATATGTGTGATGAGATGTAATATGTGTATGTATTATATATTATGTGTTGGATATTTTAATTTAAATTTGTTAAACCTTTACATGTGTGTTTATAGATTGCTTTATACATAATAAAGGGTTAAACAATATTACAAGTGGTAACTATAACTATAAGAGTACTATGGAAACAAACTAAATACACAAAAAGTGATTATTGGACTGTGTATTTAATTTTCAAACTTTTTTTGCAAAACTTCATTTGATAAATTGGACCAAAGGAAGTTTAATAGTGACAAACATGATGTCAAACAAGTTTTCTAAAATATTGTGTGTGATGAAGAGTTGCCACACACACGTTCAAGCTGACAAATGAACTATCCAAAAATACTTTTTAAAGTTTATTTTCAAAAATTTTCTTTAAATTAATTACAGATTGATAATATGTAATGTAAAAAGATACGGGTTGAGAGATATTTATTTAAAGTATTTTTATAATGGTTTGTCTGATAATCCATACTATATCTAATTCTTTAATCAATATGATGATCAAGGTTCTACTAATACAGGCTAATGTTGCACGGTAAGTATTATTTGAACCTAGTTACTTATGGCTAAATTATAAATATTATTTAAACATAACCATTCTTAGATAAACACGAGTTTCACTCACTAAAGAAAGTTAATATCCTAAGATGAACATGACACTAAGCTTATTTTCTTAAATAATTATAAACACAACAATATTCTTTCTCAAAAGCTAAAAGCTTAAAAATTACTAAAAATATTAAGAACTTGTTCATAGATATTTTCGTAATCATCAACATTTTGTTTCGAAAAAAAACTTCTTTATATAAAGCTGAAGAGAATAAGTTTTTAATCCTGTTTGAAGTCGTGTGAGACAAACACAAATTCGTTTTCTTCAATTATTGTTTATCTGTCTAAATTTAAACATTATTGTTTATCTGTCTAAATTTAAACTTTAAGTTACATTAAATATTTTGTACGTAACAATAATTATACATATATTCTCTAAACAACACTTTGATACATAATATTACTTATAAATTAGGATCACATAATTATTTTTTCTTTAATGGAAGAAAAACAAAGACCATGTGTGACACAAAGTCCTTTTTAAAACAAACATACTGACACATTATAAGAGTTATTAACATGAAATAACTTAAAAGCATGTTCTTTTAAGTGTTTTTTATTGTTAATACTTCAAAGTAAAATCTTCTTAAAAGAATGAAAAAATTAACACTTCTTCCATATATAAAATAAACATTATAATATTCAACCTATACTATAAATATTTAACACTTGTATCAACATTCAACATTGAATATTCAAACTTTTTAATTATAACATAAAATTATATAAATACAAAATAACTTAGATATATCGAACAAATAAATTACTTGCATCAAATATGTCAAATTATAAAATACATTTTACACATTATTTATTTTAATATATACTTAAATAATGAGAATATATATATATATATATATATATATATATATATATATATATATATATATATATATATATATATTATTAAACATATTAGAGTATATAATTATTAGTTTACCATCCTTCTTGTTGAAAAATGTTAATTTCAAAATTAAGATCTCTAATAACATTAACAGATAAATTCACTATATTGATTAGTTCATAAATTTAAAACATATTTATTTTTTCGTTATTACTTTTTTTTATACAAGAAATAGATAATAGTATTGAGTAACAAAGTTGAAGAAACACCGTCACTATTTATAGAAAGACATATTAATACATGTTAAAGAATAAAATTAACTAGTAATCCATATTATTTTCTCAACTAATAGTTTACATACTAAATACTGCACTGATTTGTCTGAAATGATTAAATTCAATGAATGATTGATAGAAAGATAAGAACACGAGTTACATGGAGATTGTATACAAGTGACATTAGATAGAGTTATATTAATCTATTTTTTAAAGAGATTAAAATCTATATAATTTTGTATTAATATAAACTTTTTATATATAATATATAAAATAAAGTCATTTTTTTTAAAATTTAATTACAATAGATTTAAGTATTTTATTTTATTTTGTATAGCTCTTTATAATAACTTAAATTACATTTTGTTTTAAATTTCAAGATATCTTTCCTAATTAATATAACAGTTTCAAAAATTATATTTTGTACAGATATTAGAAGGAACTTAGATTTAGTGGTACTAAAGAGAATCAGAATCTTTCTTAAAAAAAATACTAAATTTATATTAAAAATAATTTTAGCTGGGACATTATTTTATCCAGAAGATCCGTGAGTTAGGTTTCGCAGTTCGTGTGTTCATCGCGTTATCTTAATCGAAAACAGCTCATACTGAGTTTGAAGTGCAATTGGATCATTTCGCATTGTGGGCCACGTATTTGGTGGCAACCGGGGTTTATCGGTTCTCACTATCTAGGGCGCCGACACTGACATACCCAACGCGCTGTGCACAGAGACTGTATTCACGCGCTGGCGGCACCACACGCTCCTCCTGAGACATTTCGACGGCGTGTGATTGCGATTTGGCAAGGTCAGCACCATCAACGGCTCGTGTTTCACGACTATCCAATCATAACTTTACTCTTTTTTTCTATTATTATATGCATTATAGTACAAAATAGAAAAAAGGAAATATGTTGGTACATTACCTATGTCCAACTTGTGCTTTTCAAATGCTTCTACATGACCTGTGTCAAATATCTGCCTCTTGTTCAATAATTAAATTAAGTGTAAGTTTGGAATTAAATAATTGTTCTTACAAAAATTAATGAGAATTTCTTACTACTGACTATATTGTTTTAACATGATTCTAATAAAAGTAAATCTCTTAAAATTTGAAGAGTTACAGAATTCATGTTAAGATAAATTTCTATTGTCAAGAAACTTTTTCAAAAAGAATTATTAGAAATGCTTAATATAAGGGAACACTATTAAATTTTATTTTTTATTTTCTTTATCTTTTATTAGCATTTATTCAGATGCATTAAATATATATTTTTTAATTTATCATTTTTATTTTAGTTGGTCAGATATACATACAAATTTCTTGGGATTCCTTGACAACTTCTTGAATTATTTTTTAATGGGGACCTTGCTGGAACGTAGCAGTGGGCATGGATGGAATTTAGTGGAAGAAGGTTGAACAATTGCAAAGCATGCACTGCAACAAAAAGGTCAACAGAGTAATGGAGTCAGAAAAGGTTGAGTCCTAAAAAAACTCTTCAACTAAAAAAAACAAAAAAAAGTTATATACAAGGTCTACTTGGAAAACATAGATGTAATTATATCTTTAATCTATAATACAAAATTAATAAGATATTTCATAGAGATAAGATGAAATGACGCAATTTCATGCAATAATGTAATAATTTATTGGAAGCAACAAGGAACCTCTCATGGTCGTATAGCAATACAAGCTAAAATTTAATAATTTATTAGCAATTTTTTGATGAAGTATTATTTAATAATTAATTCTTTTGTATTTAATATAAAAAATAAAAATATTGAGATGTGACACAGTTTAGACATATTTCCATATAAAAATTAAAAAAATGTGCTTTTTTTTTTCTAAAACTACTTATATTTATTTAGATATTTACCAAATTTTATATATTATAATAATAAAAGAGTATTACCAAATCACTTCTCCTAATCAATTTTCTTGAATTTTTCATTATTATTATGTAAAGTATTAAAGGTTATAAAGATACTACCTATAACTTTTTTTTATTGTTGAATGAATGTTATTACTTATAAACTTTTTAAGATTTTGGTTAGTATTTTAGTCGTTGAGGTTTTTGATCACTATTGACTAATCTAAATAGAAGATGATTTTTTTGTATCTCAATTGTTATATGAGGTATTCTAGTATTGAATTTAAAAGTAATTAATTATTATTAATGATCCAATATCAAATCTTAACAAATTAACAAAAATATCCATAGTTAAATATAATTATAGAGAGTGACAATTTATGTGAGTGTTGATTTTTAATAATTAGATTAGGCCCCTAATTGAACCTTTCCTTATGGGTGCATGATCATATTAGATAAATTAGTTTTTGCACCCCTCATTTTGGGCCTAATATCCACCCCTGACCCATACAGATCAATTAGTATTATAAAAATAAGTAAAGTTATATTAAGGACATATAAGTATAAAAGATAATGTAATTGAAATTTAATAAGTACTAAGAGAGTGGTGGAACGAATTATCTCTTCTTTATGATTGCATCTTGATACATGCTTTAAATTTGGATATTCAATTTTAATATGATGTTGATAAAAATACAGTTATGATGAAAAACAATTAGATTGTCTTATAAGAAATTTGTTTATTGAATATATAATAAAACACCCTATTTTTATTGAAAGTAATACTTTAAGTAATTTTCCTTCAAACATATCCTTTAAACTGACAAATAATGCAATAATAATGATGAGGAAAAATGAGCTAGTCAAATTAGAAAGAAAATGAAGTAAAACAATGTGGTAAGCAAAGAGTTAATTGGATAAATATTTTGAGGATGATGTTGAAGACTTTTGGCTTGACAGAGGATGAAAACGATTACGTATAATGTTCTTTCTCTCATGACTACAACTATATTGGTCATAAGTGGAAAAATCACCTTTTACACTGGTTATGGACAACATACAACATCGGTTTTGGAACCGATGTAGATTCCACCATTATAGAAAGTTTAGACATAGGAGATACCACCTTGATTCTTGACAAACCATTGTAATAAACCCACTTAATTGGCCAGTGAGAGAGATATTACAGCGGTTGCATAGGATAACTGTTGTAATATCAAGATACTACAACGATTGCATAGGGCAACCGCTGTAGTATCTCTATTGTTTAAAAAAATTCAAAATTTTTTAGAATTATTTGATAAAATCTCTAATCCATATAATGAAACATCACAAAAATTTTCAGAATTTTTTTGACAAGTATAGATATGTGAAATAGAAAAAAAATATGTTAAAAATAAAATAAAAAATAAAAAAGTAAATGATGGAATTTTGGATTTTGAATCCTCTGTGGTTATTGGCAGCGAACTTCGTTACACCATTTCAAGTAACTTCCATTTTTGGAGCGTTTAATTTGAATTCTCTATCAAAATTTATGACCGTTTGAAGCTTTTTGGCCTTAAATTTTTGTAACTAAAAATCTATGATAAATTTATACAATGTAAGAAATCTACCATCAAATATAGACTAAATTAAGTTGGTAATAAAAATTTTGGGTTAAAAATAAATTTCTAACTATTTTTAATGAATTTTACAAAATTGTTAACATCTTACAAAGAGAAGCGGTAAGGGGTGTCAAACCAATCATTCACGGTGGAGAAAAGATCACGTATCAAGTGTATAATATCCTCAAAATCCTGCAACGTAAAACTTAGCAAACCACCTATGTCGAAAATGTTGAAGAAAATATATGAAGGAAACGAAAGGACCAACCAAATGAGCGTGATTGAGAAGAACAAAGAACGCACAAGAGAGACTCAGTGCACGAGGATTAGAATAGGGAATATCGCGGTTGGGATCCCAACCGCTGTACTATCTCACTCAAACCCCAAATCTCTAAATTTTAAAGAGCATGGGATATTATAGCGGTTGAGATCTCCCAACTGCGTAGTATGTAGATATTATAGCAGCTGGGAGCTCCCAACTGCTTAGTATCTCTTTCTTTTTAAAAAATTAAAACTCTCTTGAAGGAGATACTACATCAGCTAGAGCTCTCAATCGTTATAATATCTTAAATTTTAATTTAAAAATTTTACAAAATTTGACACGTGCATTTCGAAAGAGATATTAGAACAGTTAAGAGTTCCCAACCACTGTAATATCGTCATTGTCTAATCCAAATTTTTAAATTTTATTTTTACAGTCTATACTACAATAATTAATAAGCACAACCTCTCTAATATCTTTTTGTGTAATTGTAATATCTTTTTGTGTAATTTTAAATACTATAATTAATAAGCACAACCTCTCTAATATCTTTTTGTGTAATTGTAATATCTTTTTGTGTAATTTTAAATACTAGCGCATTTTTGCTTACGTTATAATCATTATTATTTTTTTTTATAAAATGTGTTTTTTTTCACCGATGTGATTCTTATGTTTACTATTTCTTCCAAATCTTCCTTTAATACTGCAGGTGATGTACTTGATCTTAGAGTTTTTTCAGTTTCATAATAGTCGAAGCTTTTATTTGTACTCAAAATTGTGTTAAAAGTAATAAATTATTTACAGGTAAAGTACATTGAAAGATTAAAGTAGATATTAAAACTCTTATTTAATTGATCATCCAATGATTTAATTGTCGGTTAAAATAAGCATTTAAGCTTCGAAGTATAGATAGTTGAACTCTCCACTAAATAATATTTTAAGCAACGAACTTGGAAACTATAGACTAATTTTATTCTTTATTATATGATTCAGAACCTTTGACGGGTTGAGCTTGAAGGGTGTACATGGTTGCTAATTATAGTTAATTTCATAATATTATAAACATTGAGTTAAAAGTTGAAATTTATTATCATTATAGTTTTTATGATTTATAACTTTTGAAACAATAATTTGTTTGAGGTTAATATATATAACACAATTATGGCTAAAAACCAATACAAAACAATACTTACTATATTAAATAATAATTTATAAAGGGACAAATTTTAACTGGTATAGTAATATTTACAAAATTATATAAGTAAAATTTAGTTTCCAAATAAAATTATTTTTTTTTGTGATAAATTTTAGTCATTATACCTTGGTTGATATAAGTTGATTTGGTAACATGATTGTGCCTTAATTATCTAATTTCCAATTTGATATTTTTTAACAAAATATATTGTCAAGATAGATTTTTATTTTAATACTTTGATTATGGAGTGAATTTTCAGTTTATTTTTTTAAACGATAACTATTCGTTGCTTTAATTTTTTCATTTTATAGAACTTCCAATTTAGTTCATATTTTATAAAATGATAAAAAGAATTATGATTTCTTTCGAAGACTAAAATTAACTAATTATGTTTGAGTTATATAATATTATTATTGACGATAACTTTTCGAATGTTTAACTTATGGATTAAGTTGAAACATTAATATATAAGTTGATTCAAATGTTTAGTGCTAAATTCCATTTATTCTTAATAATGATAAGAAATTAAAATGAAAAAAAAGATCAAATTAAATTACATTTTGAAACATTTTATTATGTTAAAAATAAGTAAAAAAATTTAAAGCCAAGAATTAAAGGGAATAATTATTTGTTCGTCGTACATGTGATGAAATTGATAGTTTTTGTACTACCTAATCAAATTATTAGTGCTTAAAAAATTCAATAAAATTATTGTTTCATAATTAAAAAAAATTATGTTATAACAATTTGGAAGTAGTGTCCTTTAGAAAAACATGGTCATACTCTCAAAAATACATTTTCATAACCTAATTTGATTCTCATGTTATATACCTTCATAATCCCACACAAAGGTTGGTGCAAATTTAAACCTAAAATAACTCAAAACCTACGACAGATTCAAATTCAAAATAATTTTGACTCACCCAATAAGTAAATAAAATAAAAACGGAACGACAAAATTAGTGTTTTTGAAAACCAACAAATTATTATTTAAATAATGTATTAGATACAACATATAGTGGATAAAAAAAAAACGAATTAGAAACAAATGCTTCATTAAAAATGGCCATATTTTTCAATAAAGATTAGATATAAATAAACTTAATGAATACTGAATATAATTACATGATTACAACAAAAAAAGTTAATTGATGTTTTGAGATATTTTTTAAAGAAATTGGAAATGTCAATTATAGGTCTTGAATCATCTCATACAATCTTTACATGTTATTACAAACAATTTTGAACAGTCCAAATTCAGAACTTGTATGGTTGATAATTGAAGTGGTTCTTAGAGAAAGCTATTTTGAGCAAATGTTATATAAGTGTGGGAAAGTAAGAACACTAATAAGAGAAAGGTTGTTGTTAGAAGAGTGTTCCAATTGTGTAGGTAAGAGCAAAGGAAGAAAACTTGTGACCAAAGAAAATTTCTGTTAGGAGAAAAATGTTTGGAAATTTTGAAAAGGAGTGTGGTTGTAAAAGGTTGTGGGTTTTGTTAATTCATTTGACTTTGTGAAGAAGAAAAAAGTTAGTGGGATGTGAGAAAATTCTTGTTTGGCCTTATGCATAGTGTAAAGGCCACGCTTCACATTTGTAGTTTCGTTTCACAAGCTACCATGTTCAATATTAATTTAATAAATAAATGTGTGTCCAACAATGCTATGTATCTATTAGTCATTATTGTCGACTTAGGATATATTAATGTTTTTTTTTATACAATAAGGTTTTGATAGTTAATATTAAAAAGATAAGGTTCAATCCCATCCAGGAAGACAATCACTTCATGCATGCCGAATTTTGGATGTAACTCACAATTTTCAAAATAATTATTTTACATTATTTTAAAGTAATATTCAGATCATCAAAAAATTTTCTAGGATATACCTTTTAAAGTTTATGAAATATATTTCAGAATATAACTTTAGGATTTTCGAAATAAGATTTCCAAAATAAAATTTCTAAACAGTATGAAATGTATTTTGGAATAAACTTTCTAAAACAAGATTTCTAAAAATGAAAAACACTTTTTGAAATGTATATAGTGCCTTCTAAGTTATATTTTCTAAAATAAATTTTCTAAAACAAACTTTCCATATCACATGAAATATGTTCTGGAAAGAGATTTTTAGAATGATATATTTTTTTTAATGTTCTTTTTTTTTTTTTCTTCTTCTACAATGATGATAGTGTATCGGCGGCAGCTGAAGACAACGGTGATGGAGTGCTGTGAAAGAAAAGTTTATGAGATAATTCAGTCATTTTATCTAATTATGGTAAAGCATGTCAAAAAGGGGGTGTAGAAAGTAATTGCCACTAGAAATTCTTTGTTCAACTACAAAGTTAGGATGGCTTTTTCCTGCATTTCTAAGCTTTCTTTACACACCTCCATCCTTACTGTTGCATTAGTTTAATAATATATATATAGAGGAACAAAATGGTTTTCGCAAATGGGACACTTTCGGAAATCTCAAAAAATTTGGTAGTGTCCGAAGAAATTTTGGAGCTTCAAGAAGAAGCCGTCCAAAGTTAGCCCAACAAATTTGTAATTGCAGCTCCAAGCCATTGTTCTTGGGCTTTGCTATTCTCATTTCATGTTAGCTAAGTTTAACTTCTTGCCTGTACTTGATTTTTTTTCTGTAAAAATAATGTTCTTGTGTGAACACATTTCCCTTGTTCACAATATATATAATAAATATATGTTTACGTTTTTCAGGAGAACGTGGAATTATGTTTCGTATTGGTTCATGATTCACGTTTTTGTTGTGTAATGATTTTTTTAAGAATTAATACGACAAATGATTGGAGTGCATATGCGTGATCAAAATTTTATTATCTTGCAATAACTTTTAAAGTGCTTTTTCTGTATCATATTTATGTTATTTAATATAATAATTATTTTGATGAAATTATTTATGATGATAAAAAATGAGTTTGTTATAACTTTAATTTAAATTATTTTTCATCATAAGTTTAATATGAATGAGATATTAATAATACGAATAGATCAATATATATTTATAATATTTCATCAGATAAATATAGAAGTATTTTATTTCTTAATTTTTATATATAAATAATATGGGCGATCTTTGAATTTAGTCAAATATTATTTTTAATGCTTAATTACCTTAGACTGTCAATCGAAATTTTAAAAAAGAAAATTATTTTCTTTGACATGGAATTGTCATGAACAAGTTGTTTGTTAGGCATTTTAATTTTGGATTTGTAGTTTTACTTTAGAATAAATAAATATTATATTTAATTAAATATTTGTGATATTAATAATTGTTTAAATATTGGTCATGATAATAGAAATATAATTTTCTTAATTCTCCGTTATAAGCCAATTTATTTCATCTTGATATTTATATTATATTCTGAAGTTAATTAAAAAAATTTAAAGGATAAAAAATATTCTTTTATTTTTTAAAATAAAATTTGATCATCATGTACAGTTGTAATTATGTATTTAATTTTTTTTTGCCACAATTGTTTGAATTTTAAATTTTCATTATATTCTTATTTATAATTCTTGTAGAACTAAAGTTTATGACTTGTCGTTTTGTTAAATAAACTGAAATAAGAAAGTTATTCATATTTTATACCAGCTATAAAAGTAAAATTATGATATTTCATCAAAATTTATTAAGGAAGATAGAGAAAATATAAACATTCACAAGAACCCAAGTACAAAACTTTTAATCCTTTTTTACATAACCTTTAATCTTTTTTTCATTGTGTAACAATCTAATGTTAAGGGGATTTCAATGTCACCAATAATTAATTACTTTCTAATTAATTACTTTCGATTGTCAATATTTCATGAATAAACAATGTATCTATACCTATCATTGTTTTATACTCAATTTTACCATGCACACGTATCTAACATTATTTCTTAGTTAATTTTGGTTTATGAAAATATAGATATATAGACAAATTTCAGAAACCAATTACCAAAGACATGCCTCATATCTTCAAAAGATTGAAAATTCAAACTCATAAAAACTTTTACCCCAAAAAAATCCCTTCTCGAGATACTAAAGAACTTTGTATCATACTCAACTTCTTATAAAAATTCATATATATAAAAGATTATAAAAATTCATATATATAAAAGATTTGTGCTATTTGATTAATAAAATCCTATCATTGTAAATTCATATATATAAGAGATTTTTGTATTCATCTAAAACCATCAAATACGTCTCTTGAAAAATTTGGACAAAAACCAAGTTACCCTCGACTGTAAAGACGAAAATTAAAAAATAAATATTACAAACATTATTCAAAACTTGTGCAAACATTCTTTCTTGTTCTAAATAGATTTGAGTAGCGGTTTAGAGACTCCAAGAGACCCCAAAATATAAACAAACATCCACAAGAATAACTCATGCATATTGTTAATTAGATGAACATTTATATATAATGGGAATGAAAGGCATTTTTTTACCACTTAATCATTTACCCAGCAACGTGTGAGAATACAATCGTTTTAATTTAAACAAGACAAAACTATATTTATCTCTCCTTCAATTAGACTAAATCATACTCATAAAATACTATATTTTAATAATAAGTGCAATGGTAATCATTATCCTTTTAAGGATTCCCAATTTGTGCAACTTGAGCATTTTTTTTTTTATCTTGGTTCTTAAATCACAAGTAGTAGTAGTCGTGGAATATATTCACTTTTTATGTACGGTAAGATATAGACTTTGGGAAATTCCTTTATATTCTTGTTTGCAATCCATTGGCATGCCTTGCACTATAGTCCATTAATATCTTAATATCTTGTTTCCTATATAATATACTTAGAAATTAATAAGCATAATCGCATCATAAAAAGTATAGGAAAGGTTTTGCACCTTTTCGATTATTTTTTCTTATTCCCTTTAGAATCCTTCTATTTTACATTATACTTCAACATATAGAATATCTTATGGGTGTACATTATATTAAAAAGAATGTCCTAATCAAACATAATATGGTTATTATATTTGTGGCTAAAAAATGATGATAAAATTAAATAAAAAGATATTTCAAAAACATATATTTTTTACTTGTTATTGTAGGATAACTTTTGTTTTAAGCACTAATATCTTGATCAATAATTTTGAAAAATAATATATTAAAATAAATGTAATGTTAATATGTCTAATAATGGAGAAGCTTTTCTTACTTTTATACTCATATTTTACCATCCTTACTTTGCACACAGATAAATTATATGAAAAAACTAGATCCTCCTTAATTATCAATAACACTATTTCTCCTTCTATTTTTAGAGAAAAGGTATTGGAAATTGTGGATTGACAACAGGATTGTGGGACTGAGGCTACCTTCGCCTCTTATAATCTCCGATACTAATTTTAAGTGCATGATATTAAAGAGTTTAAAGTATTCTTTTATCTTATCTAATCTAATATTTTAAAAGAAAAATGTTATTTTTTAAATATACATTAAATAAAATAAACAAAGGAAAAAACTTTGCTTTGACAATTATAACTGACATATACCCAGATGTCAACTGCTGACGTGGTATAATTGTATGCGTAAATAAAAGTAAAATAGGATTTTTCTCAGGATATTTAGAGTATTTTGTTATGAAAAGACATAATTCAGTTTTAAGTATCTAAATTTAAAATTTGAAACGTGATACGAGTCTAGTGCATCCATTTGCACAAAGAAGAAGATTTCGTGTGACATTAAGGTATTTTTTTGCATACTACCAAACATTAAGGTGACAACGGGCTCAATGCGATGGGACAGCGGTGGCGACAGCAGTGACGAGATTCAAGAGATCTGAGATTCTAACTCACTCCTTCTCAACCCTTGATGGAATATGCTAGAAAGCGTTATAGATAAAATTCCAAACATGTAAACTCTAAAAATAACTCTCAGTGACTCTGGAATGTTTTTTACACATCATTTATCATAACCACATCAGCACCACATAAGATTGTAAAGTGAGAGTGTCACGTGTAGTTGTCAAAATATAACTACTCATAAATAAATTAATAAAAGTATAAAATATAAAATATTAATAATAGTTAAAAAAATGGAAACGTGATATTTAAGAAGCGAATTTCATTCATTTGACACACCTATTTAGAAAATCAGTTGGATGAGATTTGTTACAAACTTAAGTAGATAACCAATTCAAATTAAAACATATTATTAATATTAAATTTTAAATAAAGCTGAAAAAAATGAATATTTAGGTTGTGAATAATGCTAGAGAGTAGAAAAAGAAATATCACAAGGTATTATTGAGTAAAAATGACAACGCACTTTCAAGTTAATGTTAAAAATATCTATCAATTCTCGCTGTTTGATACCTTCTTTTGTACAAGTCTATGTATGAGTAAAATCTATTTCTATTGAATGTTCTAACTTAGTACATACAAGACATGTTTCACTAAATATACCTTCCTTATTACTATTTACACACCATAATCAATCATCTTTATATTTTTGATAGTAAAAAGAGTAATATAATCAATATTTAATTGACTCAATTTTAAATAAAAAAAATTACGAATAATAAACATGGAATACATAAGAAGTTTACATTTCATTTTATTGAATTTATTAAATTTAATTAGTTAAATTTTTATTTACTCTCAGATTGAGTCTCGCTGAACAAAATTCCACTTGCACATCAATTTAGCATGCATTAAGTGTAATAATATCTCTAGAACAATTCTTCTTCAGATCTCTAAATGCAATTCCTTTAACAAAATTTTAATTTGATTTATCTTTTCACTAGCATTAGAGTTATAATCTAGTATTCATTTTATTCATACTCTCTCAAGTTAAGATTGAAAACACAATTATTTGTTTCACATCTTAAATTCAAACAAGACAATCAATGAAATTTGAAAATGTTTTATGCTTATAAGGCTGAAACCAATATTTTCTCCTTAAGAACACTTTGTGAAATAACTTTGTTTTAGGTCTTGATTTTTTTTTTGAAACCGATTTGGTAGAAATAAAAGGATGATTTACAATTTTTTATTATTTTTATTTTAGATATTATAATGTTTTATACAATAACACACAGAGTTATTAGCTAAGCATCAAAATTGTAAACAGATATTTCATTTTCCTCCTATTTTTATAATTTTTTATAAGTTATTTAAATTTCTTTTATTATTTTATATTATAGTGAATACAAAATTTTTAAAATTTCATTATTTTAAACTAGAAAACCAAATAAATAATAATATTTATTGGAAATAAAAATTTCATCAATTTAAATTATATATATTTTTTCATATAAAGTGTTATATGTTACTATTTCATGAGTTACTTTATGTATTTATTTGAAGACAATGAAAAACTAATACTGCTTCAAACGTTATTTAGTATAATATTATGTTATATTTTTATTAAAAAATATTTTTTAAATTTACATTTTTATATTATCATAAATATATATCTTGTGGCAGTTCGATTTCTTAGTTATTTATAAAATCTAGGGCACATGTTTTCCAAAGACTTATTTCGACTCATCATCATGAAACCTCATATTAAAATCTACATCGGAATATCACAGTACTCAGTTTTGAAATTTTATTAAAATGCCCATTGTTATTAAACTGTGTTTTTTTGTTTTTTTCTTTTAAAAGTATAAAATGAAAGCAGTGTAAACTTTTTACGTTCGTCAAAATTTATTTCTTTATTTTAGAAAGTTAAATACTTACAAGCTTTAGCACAAATTTATAAAGTTAGGATTTTTATTTTTTATAAAATAAAAAGTTATGGATGATATATTTTCCTTTGGGCTTATCCTCTAGAAAATTGTTTATGGGTTAACATTTTGTTTAGTTTAGGTGAAATCTGTCAAAGCTAATGAGCAATGTCAGTATCTGAAGTGTGTGTGGGTCAGCAAAATCTTGGTCTCCTTTGAAGAAAATATATTAAAACAGGATTTTGATATTTGGTGTTAAATAATAATAATAAGAAAAAAGTTAATTGAATTAAATCGAGCTATAAAAAAAAAAAACTCAATAAGTTGATATAATGGTTAGATACTTGTGTGGTTGATAAAGTAATTATCAGGAAATACTGCATTTGTTATTCTCTGTGTAAAAATAAGCATGGATTAGTGGTAGTTACAATATTATAGGAGAAATTAGTCTTTGTCCTAATAGATTAAAAACGAAGTAACTTAAAAAAAAAATTATTTTTATTATAAACTAAACTAATTGTAGTTAATATTTTAAAAATTGAATTACTGGCTGAGTAATTCAATGCACCGCTTAAACTGTTTTGAGAGTTCAAAAAATATTATGCATGTTCTTGAGGTCAATTTTTTTTTCCATGATGTTTTCTAATTATTTTTTATCGTTAAAATTATATTTAAGTTGTAAATTTTCTTTTTTTATTTCTCAATATTAAAAATGAATCCAATTGATTAATAGTTACATTGTAATTCTTGAAGAATGACAACCTCTTAATATTATGGAAAATAAAAAGCACATTTATGCATGCCCATCAAATTTAACTGCACTCCTATATAATTTAAAAGTCATTTTACTCTTTTGAAATTGCATTATGAAAAATACAATTTAAAATATAAAATATATATTTTAAAATATACAATCTAAAATATATTATTTTTAGTTTTTTAAAAATATTTATATTTTATTTGAATTAATTGGAATACAATAATTTATTCTAAAAAATATTTTTGTATTATAAACCTTTTTTTTAATAAAAATAATATTGATCAAAAGCAAATATTTTAAAATGATGATAATATTTTATATTAATAATTAAATTTTTTTTACAATATCATTGTTAAATTTAAAAACTGCAAAATTTAAGTATTAGAACTATGTTATTATCACCTGCTTCATACAATCATGAAAGGCTTGAATAAATGACCTCTCACGTCTATTACCCCCTCAGACTAATTGCATACATTGGAATAAGTATTAGGTAAATATGTTTGGCCTTTTTAATTTATACTTTGTTATGTGATTATTTAATCTATTTGCTTTTTGAATGCTTTTTAATCTAGGACGCCTCATCTAGGCTTTTCAATAAAATAAATAGTTTGTATGTGTTTATTTAATCTATTTGCTTTAAATAAAATAAGCACTAATTTTTAATTTTGTAATAAAGAAATCTTATTTATTTATTTTTTAAATAATTTATTTCATAACTACTTATCTTAAGTTTATCCAAACTAACTCATTATACAATACTTTTTCTGTTTGGATTATAGGATGGAAATGAATGAATATAAAACAGAATAAAAAGAAAAGAAAATGAGAAAATGTATTTTGATTTATTAAATGCAACCTCCATATGATATTCACATTTCCTCTTCATCTAAAATCCAAATTCTGTTCTTATGTTTAAATTGATGAGTAAAAAATGAGTTTTATTTATCAAACTCAATTCCTATATTGTATTCATACTCCCTATTCATTTAAAGTCCAAATCCTATTCTTAAATTCAAATTGATTAGAAAAAATATGTTTTAATTTACTAAATACAATTCTTACATGATATTCCCACTTTCTTCTTATCTAAAACCCAAATCATACTCTAAAATCCAAATAAGTTAGAGAAAATGTTTTAGTTTACTAAAGGCATCCCTACATTATATATTCATATTTTTTTTTATCTAAATTCCAAATCCTATTCTTAAATTCAAATTGATTAGAGAAAATATGTTTTAGTTTACTAAACACAACTCTTACATGATATTTACACTTCCTTCTAATCTAAAGTTGAAATCCTAAGAAGTATATTTTTAAACACATACAAGTTATAAGTTAATCATAAAGAAAAAATTTAATTTATAATAAAAATTTATAATAATAATATGGAAATAGCAGTGGGATTTTGTTATGAAAATTCTCAATCCTTCCTTATATATTTACACCTTATTTTAATATTCAATAAGTTGTTTTGTTGGATTTTACTTTTATTTCAGGTTTATGTATTGAGGTTTTTTTCACTGTTCTAAAGCCATTTTTTAAGAGATCAAATAATTTAAAAAAACATACTGGATTTAAAAAATATATCTGCAATATTTTTTTTTTCTATCCCCTAAAAGTATGATGGTAATTTATTGCTTTTGATGAAGCAGCAAAAATGAATCATGGCAGAAAATAACAAGTTCCCCAGATAAAGGAAAGATAAATCACACTTGATTTGAACAGCAAAACACATAATTGAAATTTCGCTGGAATTGTTTCTCCATTTTAATTTCAACCACGGATCTGCCAATTAAATTAATTGACTCGTAGACTTAGTTTTCATTTTTACAAGAGAACTATTGCATCACTACCATCCAAGGAATCACCCAAATCAAGAGCATGAATTCCGTTAAAAATTAAGTTTATATTAAAAAATTTAATATAATGAAGTTGAGTTGCAGGATAATTTGTAAGTTATGAGAATCAGAATAAAATGTTCACATAAAGTCTTGTACATATTAGGAGTAAAAGAAATGTAGTCATGCATGTTGCAGCATTTGTATGCATGTAGAGAGACATTGGATTGCACATTGACTTGAGCTGGAATATATGTTTCACATTACAGCATTTGAAGACAAAAATTCTCTTATTAAAGTCACAAGCATGATGTGTCAAATTCAAGTTCACTAAAACTTCCTAGGTTTTCTTTTCATTTCTGAATCATCACAAACCAACATTAGATGTAACCTAAAGAAATTATTCTTTCATTTTCTTTTTCTATTCTTTTAACTTTTTTCACTCTTGTGCAACATAAGACAGATAAGACCAAATAGTTCACAAGACAAACTTTGTGGAAAAAATCATGAAACATTTTCCAGCTGTGACCCTTTATTACTTTTAAGATGTTTGGTTTAACAGTAGACCAATACAATTCAAATTTCAATAATGCCTTTATCTTCATTTTGAAAATAAAACCTCAACCAGAAGCATATAATGTGCATGATTGGAAGTTCATAACAAATTTGATTCTCAGAAACTGTGTGAAGGAAGAACTCTTCAAATGGAGACACCACTAGTGATCCAAAAGTTTACTTCAGAATCTGACTATTTGGCAGTGAAAAGGTTGAAGGATGTTAAATTTGTTTTGTGGACAGAGACAGTGAAGATATGGAAGTTAGCATTCCCAGTAGCCTTGACCCATCTGTTTCAGTTCCTCACAAACTCCTCAACTTCCATCTATGCTGGTCATCTTGGTGACATTGAACTCTCTTCTATCTCTGTCAGCCAAGGGGTCTTAAGTGCCATCTATTTTTACTTGCTGGTTAGAAAATGCCTTAACAAACTCTCATGTTTTGTTGATTTTTTTTTTCTACTCTAACTTGTGTAAAATTGCAGTTTGGTATGTCATCTGCACTGGCAACACTTTGTGGCCAAGCTTTTGGAGCAGGGAAAATTCAATCTACTTGTATTTATGTTCAAAGGTCATGGATTATACTTACTCTCACTTGCACAATCCTCTTGCCTGTTTATGTATATGCCACACCAATCTTAAAGCTGCTAGGCCAAGATGAAGGAATAGCTGATCTTGCTGGCAAATATTCTATACAACTGATTCCTCAAATGTTTTCCTTTGCTATAGTTTTTCCCACCTTGAGATTTCTTCAGGCACAAAGCAAGGTTAAAGTTATCATGTGCATAGCATTTGTGGTTTTGCTCATTCAAAATGGATTGCTTTACATGTTCATAAATGTGTTTGGTTGGGGTACAACTGGCTTGGCCATGGTGAATAACATCATAGGGTGGCTGTATGCTGTGGCTTTGTTTGTGTATACCATTGGATGGAGCAAGGAAGAATGGAGTGGATTTTCTTGGATGGCATTTAGGGATTTATGGGAATTTGCTAAGTTAAGCCTTGCATCATCTGTGATGATTTGCTTAGAGCAATGGTATCTTACATGCATCATGCTCCTTGTTGGTTTACTAGACAATCCTGTGATTTCTGTTGGTTCCTATTCTATTTGGTAAGATCACCAACTTTCACTAATTTTAAGATGTTTATTTCTTTTTTTCCGTGATTTTCATATTCCATGAACAGAACTGTTTGTCTTGGTTTTCCTCATGTACTTACTTTTGTATTTCTAGCTTCAATGTTCAGGGTTGGCATTACACGCTGCTCGTTGGAATAAGCACAGCCATAAGGTGAGTTAGTAAATTAACAAACAGTTTAGGCAGATGAAAATTTTCTGAATTTAGTTTTTCAGAAGACACTTACAATTGAAGTATTCTTTGAATTCTTACACTGATTGCTGATTCTTTGTCTCCAAGTGTTCGTGTCTCCAACACACTAGGCATGTCACACCCAAGAGCAGCCAAATACTCTTTCTATGTGGCAATGTTCCAGTCTCTCCTCCTTGGTATTCTTTTCATGACACTTATTTTCCTCACCAAAGAAGATTTCGCCACCATCTTTACCAATAGTGAGGATATGATACTAGCTGTTGCTGATTTAGCATACCTTCTTGGTATCACAATGCTTCTCAATAGTGCATCACAGGTCATATCAGGTGAATGTTTGATGTGTCTGATAACTTCAAAAACAGTTCATTCTGTAGCATACATTTAGTATTTTATTTTTATATATTTGCATAGGTGTGGCCATTGGAAGTGGATGGCAAGTGATGGTTGCTTACATAAACATGGCATGTTATTACTTTGTTGGACTCCCAATTGGAATTTTCCTTGGTTTCAAGCAGCATTTAGGGTTGAAGGTAAGAATTTTTTTTACTTTAATGTCTAAGATATTTAATGTCTAAGATATGTGTGTGTGGAATATTTACAATATTGTAATGAGTGATTATTTAGGGTCTCTGGGGAGGCACAATATGCGGCAATCTTCTGCAGATTTTAGTCCTCTTACTGATTATTTGGAAGACTAACTGGACCAAAGAGGTAAATTAAGCAGCTATCCTTTGGCAACCAATTCGAAAATTTTGCACTCATGACGGTTTGTAGGTTTTTTTTGTTTTTTCATTCTAGTACAATTTTTTCGAAATTCTTTTAAAATGAGTAAAAATATCTTTTATTATCGTGATGGATAAATCATGTCTTATTGGTATACTATAATGATACAATTCCAATATATTTAAAATTGAATTGAAATTCTATTATATTATTACGATTTTAATTTATCAAAATTACAATTAATAATCATTTGTACTGAAATCATACCACTTAAACGTGATGTCATTTTTAATTAAATAAAATTGTCATAAAATTGTGTCATCATGATATGATTTTTTCGTAAATAAAATTATGTTAATATAACACTATTTATCTATAATGAAAATAAAAAAAAATTTATCTATTTTAAGAATTTTTATACAAAATTATACCATAATAGAAAAAAAGACGATCTGCGAAGCTAATTCATGTTTGATTTGTTTAACAAATTTTCATATATAAAAGTATTGATATATGTTGTTTAATCCATTTTCTTTGCCATGAACGATATGCTTAATGGTTTTTATTATGAGTGTAGGTGGAGCAAACTGCTCATCGCATGCGAACATGGAACATTGACAACCACCATTCAGATGTCACTGAGATTGTTACGTGAGAAAGACTACTCTTAATATTGCACGTTTTAATATATTTGCTTTTGTCACTTTCTTTATTGTAAGTTAAAATTCACCCCACTTTCACAAAAGTTATGTGGAAAGTTCGTTTAATAAGAAACCAAACACATAATTTTATAATTTTGTAGTTTATTACAAATTTTAAATATCAAATCAAAATCTTGTTATTTTATATGTGTATTTGTGAAAAATTCATTTATCTTGAATCTTCAACTCTTACACGATTCAAGATAAAGAGACATGTTTATCTAAAAGTTTTATTAGGAACACTCCTCACGTAGACTATATTGAAATCTTTCCAGTTAATCGGCAAGATGAACAATTAATTTTCATATTTCTTTTGAGTTTTGGAGATTTATCATAAGATTCATCAATAATGATATATAAACTAAATTTGTATAAAAGTTTGATATTTTTTCAATTTAAAACTTTAAAATAATAAATTTGTGAATCTTGTTTTCTTATATATTATTTAATATTCTCATTTTTATTTATACAAAACTTAAATTTCTAACAATTTAATATGTAGTTTGTTACGTCTATTTATTCATCATAGGTAGAATAGAAATTTTCTAAAGATTTATAGAATTGTCATCCTTTGGATTGTGCTATTTTTTCATCCATCCATCATTTTGGAGTTAAAGTAATTAGTCATCACGCACATAAAAACACATTGATGTGTTTGACTAATGAGAAAAAAAAAATATAAAGTGTTTTTACCTAATAAATGTCATAACTTAAAATTTGATACATTTAGTAAACTGGTAGTCTAATAGCACCTTATATCTCTTCAAAAGTTTAGTGTTTCTAAAGAAAATATATATTTTGACTGCCAATATATTTTTTACTTAATGGATAATATTAATAAAATACAACATAATAATAAACTATTTTGATAATATTTATTTTAATATATATAATAAAGAATTATCAAGTGATAATTTTTAGTTGTAGTAAAAAATGAAATTAATAAATATAAATGACTAAATTATGCTATTTGAATATAAACGAAAGGATGTAAATAAAGATTCCAATTCAGCTTTAATATGAATGAAACAAAATTGTCAATCATCTCACTTTATTTCTTTTATGTAGATATTTTTGAAAATCTTCTACTGCTACTTAAACATTTTTGAAAATATATAATTATGTTTTCATTGAAAATGAAACCTTATCTAAAGCCATAAAAGATCATTTTTTCTTTTTGTCTTCCACTAATTAAATTAATACTTTTTTTTTTCATGACAAACTAACTTGATTTGACAAAAAAAATGATAAATAAAAATATATTCTTAAATATTCTTAATAGAGAATAGCAAATAAAAATATTTTTATTTGAAATTAACTTTTAATTCATTTATACGAAAATAGGTTTTATAAATGATGAATTTATGTATAAATGACTGTACAACTATATATATATATATAACAACGATATAAAAATATTTATTAATTCCTTATTATCTAATAATTTAATTTATATAATTTATAAAATAAGAATCTTTTGTACATCCATTAACCATATTCATTTCATACATTTTCTTATAATTACCTAAAAAACAAGTTCAAGAATTTTTATAGGTAACTCATTAAACAATTACACAAATATAAATTGAATTAAAACATACATTAATTATACTTTAATGTCTCTTAGATATAAAAATTATCACTTAATTGTCCTTCACCATTTAAATACAACGAACCAAGATTTTATTAAACATCCATGCTCAAGTTATATCAATGTTAACTGAATGGTATGTCAAATGACTTAAATGTCCTATTAATGCTTAAGTGATATATTCTTGAAAAAGATATTTGATTTACTTTTATTAAGATGCCAAGTGTTTAAATAGAAATGAATAAAATAAACATATGATTTGTTCATGATTTACTGATATTGAATCTTCTTATGTTGCAAAAACTCAACAATTTCATCATAGTTTAAACTACAAATAAATTGCTTGAGTGGAAACACATATATTACTTAAACCAAAAGAATATTTCTTGAGCAATATAGTACTCTATTACTTATAGATTTTTCAAAACCCCACTTATTACTACAACTTAATTTCACTTTCCAAACCAAAATTTGTGTTTAAAACCAAATGAAAACACAATCCCATTCAACACCTCAATACATAATACTAACAATTTTGATAAATATAGTTTCCAATTAAAATCATATTTATAATAATTTCTTTGACATAATATTTATTTCTGTCCTCAGCAATAGACAAAAGATAAAGATTCTAAAAAAAAAAAAAAACTCAGTCTAATTTAAATTTTGCTAGAAGTATTTTATACTTAAGTACCTTTTATATATTTGTGAAAAAAAGAGATGAGAAATGACTTTAAAATTTAGATAGATGGTAGAGATAAGAAAAAGGAGAAAGAGAAAGAAAATAAGAAAGAGAAAGAAAATAAATAAGTGAAGAAAGAAGAGGAAAAGAAGAATAAAAAGAAAAATAAAAAACCTATAGGTCTTACATTATTCCTAACAACAAAAGAAAAGAGCCATGTGTTAATAAATTAAATAGATATCCTCTACACATATTGTGGACAAAACTGATATAACTGATTATTTTTTTTATTTTATCGTTTCAGAAAATTCATCAAGTTAATAAAAATTAAATTATTATAAGAAAATATCAAGATCTCAGTGATAATAGTATCTGAGAGTATGGATAGAAATAATTTAGTGTTGAAAAAAAAAAACTCCTAAACCTTTGTTTAGATTAAGTAATGGAAAGTAAGAGAGTGAATGAAAAAAAATGAAAATAAGTGAAAAAAATTGTTGAAATTGAATAAAAGATATTAGAAGATGAAATATATTTTCTTTATAATTTTTCTTACCTTTAATTTTGTGCAAAAACGACAATTTTTCTCTCTTCTTTAAAAATTGCACTTTTCATTGAAAACAAATTAACTTAATGCATATATTTCCATTATTTGAAATATATGATTTCTAAATGGATACGCTATGTAGTTAATGTAGTTAAAGTGACAATCGTACATAAATTTCATTAAATTAGTGTTATTTTCTTATATTTGTATGAAAAATGGGTAAAACTTTAAGAAAGTACTTATATAGGTAAGCCATGTTAAGGAATATGACTTTAATGTTTCAATGCACTACTTTCATGTTGAAATTTCTTTTATGTCCTAAGAAGTTATGTTTATAAGCATTATTTTTATTTTTATTTTTTAAAATAGAAGTCATTCTTATCCTTTTATTTATATTTTGTTTTTATATAGAAGCTGTGTTAATGGAAGTAATGGTTCCATGCATGACTTATCATCTTTTATTTATTTATTTTTTTTACAAAATTTATTTTTGTATGCACCACTTTTTTTTTTAAATATTCGTTTTAGGTGACTTATTTTTATTTTTTATTCAATATTACTTATTTTGATGACACCAAGTTATTTTTTTAACTTTTATATAGTATTATCATTTTTGGATTAATTTTGTTTAAATTATATTTTTTATGAATTTATTCATTTTATATAAAGTAAAGAAACTTAAGGAAAGATGATTAAACAACAACTAATATATTGGTGAATGATATAAATATTGTAGTACATGATTTTCATTGTTTATAAGACCAATTTTCTTAATATAACCTTCAGTCCCACAATTAATGAATATTTTTTTTTTACTTATTTTGAATTTATTTATTCATTATGTTATGAATACAAGCAGGACTTCCTACTGCTTTTGCTACATATGAGGGTTGAAAATTTCAATCATTCTCTTTTCAAATAAAATAAAATTAAACTGACAAATAGTTTGTACGGCGTAAATAAGGTTGGTGAATATGCCTAGTTGTAAATAAACAAGAGACACAAATAATAGTACCTTAAAGTAAGACCATAAAAAGCATCAAAATTTTCACAATCAACAATCATTTGTCTTATCAATGTAGGTCATAGCTCATGGAGCAAGTTGGAGAGTAACTTATGTATAAAAATATAAAAATTGTGCAAGTAATCATGATTTCTTTTAAAAAAATAAAAATAAACAATTCTATATGAAAACACTTTTATAAGAATAAAACTAATTAAAAATTGTGCACCACGATCTTAATATAAAAAATAAAAAGTTATGAGAGATACACATGAAATAAAATTTTTATTAAAAAAAAAGTTAAAAAATATGAAAGTAAACCCGACTTATTAAAATATTGAGAAAAAAATATTCAACACGAAAATTATATATAAAACATTTTTTTTCTAGGAAGTTGTGTAACTTATTGTATATTCTTTTTAAAAAAATTATATTTTTTCATAAAAATTTAAGAAAATTACACGGATTCCGTAACTTTTTTTTTTTAACTATTGAATTTGAAGCGGGGTGTATGAGGTTGTGCAGTCAAACCAGCGAACAAACCTCAAAGTGACATAAGATGAACTCTTCCTTGTAATCTGAAACTTCAAAAAGATGTAATAGAAAAACATTTTTACTTAATAAATTATCAAAAATTGACTTAACAAACTCTTTTATTATTAGTTTTAATTTTCAATTTATGTATCTATTAAATATCCAGTGTAATTAACATCTTTTGAATGAAAGAAATTGTAAATTACCTCCCACTTGTGCATAGATATTAAAATAGTTTTTTTCTTAATTAGAAATTAGTCTAAGGGAAAAACTAGTCATTGCACTAAAACTAGACAAGATAATTAAGAATCTTTTGTCTGGACTTACAAATAGTTCTTGACTAAGCTTGAAAATGTCCAAACACCACTTGTGTTGAAAAGATTTTTAGGTTCTTATAATGTAACAGTGAGCTTAACGATAATGTTGTAAGCATATAACAAACTCTATCTCAGAAACTGAGGGAAGAACTCCTCAAATGGAGACACCATTAGTACCCCAAAAGTTGAGTGCAGAAGCTGACTACTTGTCAGTGAAAGAGTTGAAGGATGTAAAATTTGTTTTTTGGACAGAGACAGTGAAGATATGGAGAATAGCATTTCCAATGGCACTGTCTTCACTGTTTAACCTTTTGACACTGCTCTCAACATCAGTCTATGCTGGTCATCTTGGAGACCTTGAACTCTCTTCTATCTCTGTTTACCAAGGTGTCCTCGGTTCCATCTATTTTTATTTGTTGGTTAGTACCTCTCTCACTTTGCTAGAGATTTCAAATTCTAGTATGTAACCTAGTTTAAGATTGAGTTTAGTTTGAATTACACTTCTTAATACTTTTCTCTTCATCAAAAGCTTGTTTTTTTTTAGAAATTCATATTTTTTTCATAAATAGTTTTTCAAGTGAGACGAAATCTCACCTTATATATCAGTTTTTACATCCCAGATTTGTGAAGTTGATTTAGACTTAAAAGTCTTTTCTAATACTTAATTCTTAATGACAAGTTTAAGTCTTTGAGTCCAAAACACAAGTGTACAATCTAATCTTAATCATCTTCCAATATGGGAAAATTTGGTGTTTTAGTACATATGAAAGAGCAACAAATTTGGTGTTGATATCTCTTTTTGTGGTTTGTAACTTTTCATGTACAAAATTGCAGTCCGGTATGTCTTCTGCATTGGCAACACTATGTGGCCAAGCTTTTGGAGCAGGGCAAATTCAATCTACTTGTGTTTATGTTCAAAGGTCATGGATTATACTTACTCTCACTTGCACAATCCTCTTGCCTATTTATGTGTATGCCACACCAATCTTAAGGTTGCTTGGCCAAGAAAAAGAAATTGCTGACCTTGCTGGAAGGTATTCTATGCAAGTAATTCCCAAAGAGTTTTCCTATGCCATAGCTTTTCCCTTCCAGACTTTTCTTCAGTCCCAGAGCAAGGTTAAAGTTATCATGTGCTTTGAATTTGTGGCTTTGCTCCTGCAAAATGTGCTGCTGTACTTCTGCATAACTGTGTTTGCTGGGGGTACAACTGACTTAGCCATAATCAGTAACATCGTAGGGTGGGTGTACGCTTTGGCTTTGGCTGCACATACCGTTTTTTGGTGCAATGAATGGAGTGGATTTTCTTGGATGGCATTTAGGGAGTTATGGACATTTGCTAAGTTAAGCTTTGCATCATCTGTGATGAGTTGCTTAGAGCAATGTTATGGTACATGCATTATTCTCCTTGCTGGCCTACTGGACAATCCTGTGATAGCTGTTGGTTCTTATTCAATTTGGTAAAAGGATCAACTTTAACTAATTTTCAGCTGTTTAAATTGTTCAGAACACACCCCTTTTCTATGATTTTCATCTTTCACTGAATTCAATGTAAGTTTATTGGTTTTCTTATATATACTTTTGTATTTTTAGCTTCAATTTTCAGGCTTTCCACTCGGTCCTGCTCGTTGGATTAAGGACTGCCACAAGGTGAGTAACCATAAAATAGAAACATGGATGTAATATTATGTCAAAAGTATGAATTTTTGTTGACTACAAAGGAAACTAATGTAAGTGGTCATTTGTTCTGTGCCCTTCAAGCATTCGGGTCTCCAATACACTAGGAATGTCTCATCCGAGAGCAGCCAAATACTCTTTCTATGTGACAATGTTGCAGTCTCTCCTCTTTGGAATTTTGTTCATGACAGTCACTTTCTTGAGTAAGGAGTTTGCCAGAGTCTTTACTAACAGTGAGGAAATGATTCGAGCTGCTGCTGATTTAGCATACGTTCTTGGAGTATCAGTAGTTCTCAATAGTGCTTCACATGTGATGTTAGGTGAGTGTTTCAAAAGTTCCGTAACGTTTTGTTCCTATCTCATGATTGTTCTTCTATTAGTGCAATTAATTAATGCTTTTGTGACATGTCCCCTTAGGTGTGGCCATTGGGAGTGGATGGCAAGTTATGGTTGCTTACATAAACCTGGCATGCTATTATATTGTAGGACTCCCTATTGGATATTTCCTAGGTTTAAATCAACATTTAGGGGTCAAGGTAAGATTGTTCTTGTCATGGTAAATGTTTCTTTACTTCAATAAATATCCATTTTGAGTTTCCATAAAATTTACACTCCTAAATGGTTTTGTGGCTCAGGGTCTGTGGGGAGGCACATTATGTGGCAGGGCTCTTCAGATATTAGTCCTCTATGTTATTGTTTGGAACACCAACTGGTCTAAGGAGGTAACCCGCTAGGATTTTTTCAAAAAGCACATAATTTTCAGCACCCAATTTCAAACTTTTGCAATGGTCTACTGTATGATAAACTGCTAAATATCAGCTATTTGCAACTTTTTGCTTTTAGAAAATCACAACTTTTAAAAAATCATGAAATTAGCCACATGTGTATAACTTGTTAAGCCATGGAAATGATGCTTTTTCTTTGTTTTCTGCAAAGTTCGAAACTTGTCTGGCGTAAAACATGTGTAGTGTTTCAATGTGATTGCTAGCATTGGCCCATTTTTATTGTTCGAACGTGTGGTGTAATTATGAGGAATATGATTGCAGGTGGAGCAAACAGCTCATCGCATGACAATATGGAACATCAACAACCTCCGCTCCGATGAGATGGGAAATGTTACATGAGAAGCAACAATGTTTCATTTCTTAAAAATGTTTCAATGATTGCACGTGGACAATGTTGTATATAATTTTTTAGAATATAGAAGAGAAACGTACTCGGATCCATATTTTTTCATGATCTCTGTTAATCTTCAAATGCTCTTTGATTATTTTTGTTAATCTTGAAATTTTTCCCTCTCTTCCTTCTATCCCTTATTCTTTTCTTGATGGTGAGAAAAGAAACCGTACACACCCAACAGTCAAATGTACAAACGTATATTTTATTTTATTTTTATATTTTGAAGAGAGAGGAGAGGAATTTATTTTACATTATAATAAAATAAAACCCCACTGACTTTATTAGCCTCATAAGGTAACAACCATCACATTGACCTTTTTTTTACTAAAGTCAGCCCTATAAATTACATGGACCATAATTATAATAATATTTATTTCAAATATTGTTACAATCTCCTACTTGGTCCATGTTATGACTTGAAGATTCAACAACCATAAGAGCGCACTTTTAATTGAAATAATCAAGTCATCATCCTTAATAAGAATTAAATCAATCGAATCATGGCGATCTATGTCAATAAATGACATATTTCTTCCATGTATCACAAATCAATTCAATTCTTAAACCATTCATCAAAAAATAGTGTAATCTTTGCATTACAAAACAAATTATATGTTATCACACCAAAACAATGCATGTACATAACATAATGTGGATAACAACCATACATAAGCAAAAACATAACTTTAATTGAATTCACATGTGTCAAACAATACAAGAAAATTATACACATCATACTAATCATGTTAACAAGGACTTATCAATTATTCCCATGTCTCTCACATGACCAGAAAATAATTTAGGTGACAACTCTTTAGTTAGTGGATCTGCTATCATTTGATTAGTACCAATATTCTCAATTGACACTCTTTGTTTCTGCACTTCATCCTTAACTGACAAGTACTTTAAATCCATGTGTTTTGCACCTTTGGAATACTTGTCATTCTTAGAAAAGAAAACAGCTGCAGAATTATCATAGTAAATTTTCAGTGGACTAGCAATGTTGTCCACAATATTAAGCCCTGAGATAAAGTTTCGCAGCCATAATGCATGAACTGTGACTTCAAAACATGCCACAAATTCAGCCTCCATGATAGAAGTAGCGATGATAAACTCTTTTGCACTTTTCCATGAGATTGCTCCTTTAGCCAACATAAAGATATAACCAAATGTTGACTTTCTCGAGTCTATACATCCAGCATAATCTGAATCTGAGTAACTCACCACTTCAAGGTTATTTGTCCTTCTATAAATAAGCATGTGATCCTTGGTTCCCTGTAAATACCTAAGGATTTTCTTTGCAGCTTTCTAGTGATCCATTCTGGGATTACTTTGGTAGCGACTTAACATTCCGACTGCAAAACTTATATCTGGTCGAGTGCAAGTCTGAATATACATCAAGCTACCAAACACTGAAGCATAAGGAATAAACTCCATTTCTTTTTCGTTCCAAATCATTTTTGGGACATTGCATTTGACTAAATTTATCTCCCTTCTGAATTGGAACTATCCCTGCAGAACAACTTTCCATTCTGAGTCTCTCTAACACCTTTTTGATATATCCCTTTTGAGACAATCCAACACTCCTTGTGATCTTTCACGAAATATCTCTATCCCTATCACATAGGATGCCTCACTCATATCTTTCATCTCAAATTTGTTAGAGAGAAAATTCTTTACATCATGTAACAAAACAATGTCATTAGTAGCAAGGAGAATGTCATCAACATATAGAACCAATATAATAAACTTGCTCCCACTAACCTTTATGTAGATACACCGATCAACAGTATTCTCTACAAAACCATATGACAAAATAGTATCATTAAACTTGAGATACCACTGTCTAGAAGCTTGTTTAAGTTTATATATTGACTTCTTTAACTTACACACAAGCTTTTCCTTTCCTGTAGTCATAAAACCTTCAGGTTGATCCATATAAACCTTTTCATCTAAGTCACCATTAAGAAAGGCAGTCTTTACATCCATTTGGTGAAGCTCCAAGTCATAATGAGCCACCAAAGCCATTACAATTCTTAAAAAGTCCTTCTTTGAAACTGAAGAAAATGTCTCTTTATAGTCAATGTCATTCGTTTGAGTGTAACCTTCAGCGACAAGTCTAGCCTTATACCTTTCAATGTTGCCTTTCGAGTCACGATTTGTCTTACAGACCCATTTACAACCGACTCATTTTGCACCTTTAGGCAACTCAACTAGATCCCAAACTTTATTGTCATCCATTGATTTCAACTCTTCTTTCATAGCATCAAACCACTTTTCAGAATTGTTACTTTCCATGGCTTGTCTAAATGAGACTGGATCTTCATCAATGCTTAAGTCACATTCATGCTCAAGTGAATAAATCACATAGTCATTTGTAATAGTCGGTCTTCTTTGCCTTTCAGACCTTCTTAAAGGTATTACTTGTGGTTCATCTATTCTTTGCTCATCAATGACTTGTGCATCATTGATTGGTTCATTATCCATATGCTCATTTTGTGGGTTTAGGATATTTATTTGTTGCATTGGAATGTTGTGCAGCCGTGATACAACATAAGGAACAACAACTTGAGAAGAAACATAAGATGTAGGTACTTCTGTATGTTTCTCTTGAATATCCACCTTTCGTGATTCCTCACTCCCACTGATCTGGCCATTTTCAATGGACCTAGCATTACTAGACTAAACTATTCTTGTATTGTGATTAGGGCAATAAAATATGTACCCCTTTGATTTATCAGGATCGCCAATGAAAAAACCACTAATGGTTCTTGCATCAAGCTTTTTTTAATGTGGATTATACACCCTTACTTCTGTTGGACAACCCCAAATGTGAAGATGCCTCAAACTAGGTTTCCTTCCTGTCCACAGTTCATAAGGAGTCTTAGGAACTGCCTTACTAGGAAACCTGTTAAGCAGATATGCAACGGACTTTAATGCATACATCCACAATGATAAAGGTACATTGCTATAATTTATCATGCTCCTAACCATTTCCATAAGAGTACGATTTCGCCTTTCAGCTGCACCATTTTGTTGTGATGTACCGGGCATTGTATACTGTGCACATATGCCCCGACTTTCAAGTAACTTTGCAAATGGACCTTTACATTGTCCACTTTCATTAAATTTTCCATAATATTCACCACTTCTATCGGACCTCACAACTTTTACTTTTCTATCTAACTATCTTTCCACTTCATTTATAAAAGTCTTAAGTACATCTACTGATTGAGACTTTTCATGAAGTAAGTATAGATAACAGTAACGTGAGAAGCCATCAATAAAAATGATAAAATATTTTTCACTACCAAAAGATGGAGCATCAAATGGACCACATATGTCAGTGTGTATCAATTTAAGAAGTTGACTGCTTCTTGTGGCTGGATTCTTTGAAATGTGTTTTGTTTGCTTGCCTTTAATGCAATCCAAACACACATCCCAGCCACTAAAATCCAATTGAGGCAAAATTTCACTTTTCATTAGCCTCGACATCCTTTCTTTGGATATGTGACCTAACCTTTGATGCCATAAGAAAGCAGAATTCTCCTTACATACTATATGATTACTATGTTCAACATGAAACAGAGATTCAACAGATTTAACATCAAGATTGAAACAGTATAAGTTATCAATTAAAGTACCAGAACCATAATAGTACAAATTCTTATACAATGAAAAGGAACCATTACCAATCCTAAAGTTAAATCCTAACTTGTCCAACTTTGCAACATAAATTAAATTCCTAGCATATACAGAAACATAGAGACACTTATCTAGATCCAGACAACAGCCACTATCCAGGATCAATCTATACGTCCTAATTCCATTCTATTTGTGCTTTCATTCTGTTTCCCATATATAAGAACTTTTCAGTTCCTCTTATGGGCTGGATCGAAAGGAATCCCTGTAAAACATGTGATACATGAGTAGTTGCACCAGAATCTAACCACCAGGTATTGTTAGGCACTTCAATAAGATTTGATTCGAAACTTATTGAAACATAGTAGGTACCTTTCTTTTCGAATCATTTCTTTCTTTTCGGACAATCTTTCTTGAAATGTCCAGCCCTTTTGCAGAAGAAACATGTCTTCTCCTTATGGATTTTGCCTTCTTGAACCTTTAGTGAGGTTCTATCCTTCTTGTTCTTTTTACCTGGCTTAGCTTTACTGCCACTAGCCCCTTCATGAAATGTGAGATGGAGAGAGTGATCCTTCAGTTTCTTCAACCTCCCTTCCTCCTGAACCAACATGGCCTTAATTTTCTAAAAGTTCCATTTCTCTTTAATGGTGTTATAATTCACCTAGAACTGGCCAAACTCAGCAGGAAGTGAGTTCATAATGAACTATACTAGAAAGGACTCACTCACATCCATACCCATTGATTTCAACTTTGCTGCTAGATTCGCCATTCCAGTCACATGATCATGAATGGGTTGTGACCAATCAAATTTCTTGGTCGTCAACTCATTCATCAAGCTGCTCACAATAAACTTATCAGTAATGTTTGATTGAGAGTATTCCTTGATTTTCTCCACGAATTCCTTTGCATTATCAGTCTTTGGCATAGATGCTTCACATTTTCAGCCAAGGTTATCTTCATCAAGCTCAGAATCAGTCGATTAGACTTGTCCCATGCATGATAAAGAGATTTATCCTCTTCGGAACTAGTCTCTGTAATGGCTGCGGGCTTCTCATCCATTAATAATGCGAGATCTAAATCCATAAATCCCAATTGGAATCAAATTTGTTCAGACCACTCATCATAATTAAGCCCATTGAACTTGACAATACCATTTCCTACACCATACAAATTCATGGAAACTGCAAAATTTCATACAAAACTATACATTAATGTTGTGTATAAGATATGTAAAACAAATTCAGAGAACTTCTAACCAAACTCTCAATGTATATTAATGTTCTCCTTTAGACGATACATACAATCACATGATATATGCACTAACTAGAAATTATTATCTTTAGATATAATAAAACTAATAGTGTCATCACATAAATAATCAATAATTATAAAAACAAATTAATGTCTTATAACAACAAACTTTAATATACTCATTTATCAATATCCATTCAATGAGTAATTAAAATCAGATTTGATCCGTGTCACAACAAGCCAAAATCATTCTGCTTTTAATCTCAAAGGGCTTTCAACTTCCAACACCTTTAAAGCTTGTGACAAAACCAATTCGTGTAATAAATGTCATTAAATTTCCTGCAACTTTAATGCTAATTACATGAAAATAATTATTAAATATAAATATACAATTATTTTGCAGACACATGGTGCAACCAAAAGTAATTTCTCACCATGGTAATAGACTTTAACTTTTGCACGGCTTATAGGTGCAGTAAATAAAAACGAAATGGTAAATTGTAAAATGTAAAGTACCTTTACTGCAACTTTTCCACGTTTTCAAAAACAATTCATTCTTGATAAAAAAAACTTAGGCACGGTACAGTAAAGTCGAAAACACGGTACAGGGAGGAGTACTTTAACAGTACCGCTTGAATGTTATTCCATGTACAGTATATGATGAACCGTGTTAAACATTTAATTACGATCTCACCAATACTGATTGTAATAATTTAATTACCCAAATTCCTAATCCTAATTTAATTTAGAAACTAGGGTTTATAGAAATTGGTGAAAATATTTTGTTTCAATGAAGAATCATAAATTCAACAACCTATGCTTTGATATCACATGTAAATCATTTTCAATTTCATCTGAAATGCACAGGATCTTAGAAATTTATGACTCTCACATATTTTTTAATGGTATCTGTTAATCTTCAAATGCTCTTTGATGATCTTTGATAATCTTGAAATTTTCGCCTCTCTTCCTTCTATCCCTTATTCTTTTCTTGGTGGTGAGAAAAGAAACCGTACACACCCAACAGTCAAATGTACAAACGTGATATATATATATATATATATATATATATATATATTTTGAAGGGAGAGGAGAGAGATTTATTTTACATTATAATAAAATAAAACCACACCGACTTTATTAGCCTCATAAGGTAACAATGATTACATTGACCTTTCTTATACTAAAGTCAGTCCTATAAATTACATGGACCATAATTATAATAATATTTATTTCAAATATTCTTACACAAACCACCCACTTTATAACTTTAGGTGGCGCTGATGTGAACATAATGCCTTATTAACATATAATTTAATATCGAAAGCATTTCTGTTAGTTTTTAATCTTGATTGCAAAATCAGAGACAATTCTTTATTATGCATTTTTTTGTTGTTAACTTATCATTTTCCTTAATTTTGGACAATTTTAAGTGGAAATGTTTATATGATAAACAAACACACTTCAAATTATTAAAAGAAATGGTTCAGCTTGAAAAGTCTTGCGTAAACAAGTCGACCTCACAAATTTCCATGAAACCTTCAATCTCATTTTTCAGAAATAACTATTCCAATATGAAAAATGTAAAAATCAACCTTTTGCTCCAATGTAAGATTTGTGTCTACCATGCTATAATGAAACACTCTTATAAATGTAATGAAACAATGTATACTTCTCACTATGTCATCTCCCACTATCGAAACCCTAAAATTTTGCCAAAAATTTTGCACAAACTGCAACTACCGTCGCTCGCTACTGTCGATGGTCTTCTACCGTCGCTCGCCATCGCAACCACTGTTACACGAAATCTCCCTTATACAAATGGGTGCACTGGACTCCTATCATGTTTCAAATTTTAAATTTAGATACTTAAAATCCAATTATGCCCTTTTATAATAAAATACCTTAAATGTCCTTCAAAAAATAAAAGTATTGTTTTACCCTTATCTACGTATACAATTATACCACGTCAGCAGTTGGCATCTGGTTGTATGCCAACTATGGTTGTCAAAGCAAAGTTTTCCAATTTTTTTTATTGTAGAAGATGATTTATTTATATATATTTTAAAATCAAGATTATAGCTAAAATCGTGACGAACTCACCAAATCGTAAATCATGAAATAGTAATATTAATTATAAATTTTACCATTTTAATATATATATATATATATAATATTTTTTATTTGCAAATATAAAATAAGTAAAAGAAATATAAGAAATTATCTTAGAAATATTATGAAAGAAATAGTAGAGATGGACATTAAAGTAACTTTGTTTGATTTTATTTTAATTGAAGTTGAAGCTTGTTAAATAAAAATAAAAATATATTCAGTATAACATAAAATACTCTTAATTCTTAATTGGATTTAGAATTTGTATTGAATTTTAATTACATTAATTTTAGCTGGATGATGGTTTATTTTAATTGAATTTGAAACTTATATTCAATGAAGAAATATGCATAAGAAAATACTATTAATTATTAATTGGGTTTGAAATTTATTTTAAATTTAATTACATTAATTTTAATTGAGTGTGTTAAAAAAAATCACCATCACACTTTTTTACAATCTTGGATGAAATTTGAATAGGAGATAATATAGAGAAAATTTGAAATAATTTTTCCAAACTTTTTAAAATGTACTTTTGAACCATGCACATGTGAAAAAATAAAGATGAGTGATTAAAAATAAAATGTTTATACATATTAGACACACTATCAATCTATGTTTTTGTTCAGATTCCTTGTTTAATTTAAAATAAAATATGAACTGAGTTAAATATGTAGTTGTTTTGCATTCACTAAAAATAGTTAAATAGGTTCGCTAATACAAATTAATCTTCAACAAAGTCAACATATACTACATTCCATAGTATTGTTATAATAAATAATAATAATAATAATAATAATAATAATAATAATAATAATAATAATAATAATAATAATAATAATAATAATAATAATAATAATAATAATAATAATAATAATAATAATAATAATAATAATAATAATAATAATAATAATAATAATAATAATAATAATAATAATAATAATAATAATAATAATAATAATAATAATAATAATAATAATAATAATACTTGGTATTTGAGGAATCTCTATTTATACAAGAGAAAAAACAATGCTAGGTAAAAATTCTCGAATGAACTTATATAAATTTAGAACTAGTTTTGAATGTGAGTGAACTGATATAAATTGGTTTTTTTTTTTCTCCTCCTAATCTTTTTTTCTAATAAAAGAGCTTTTTAAATTGATAATTTTGTGTTTTAAAAACATCTAATCTTAACAAGAAGTTTCATAAACTTGGCATTAGTGCTTCTTCAACACACACACATATATATATATTGGTTTTGTAAACACTTTTAAAAGGAAGAAAAAGCCAAATTATTTTTTCCGTTAAAATTTCTACATTCATAAGAAAAGTATTTTGTCATTTGCTAACAAATATCACAGAACCAAAATATATATTTAAACATATAATCTTCAAATAATTTAAATATGTTTGGACAATTTTTTTATAAGAACTTTAAAAAAATAAAAAAATCTATAAAATTACAGTTAACAAGAAGTTATATGGGTGAACATATTCAAATTAATCTATTGTAAACTAATTTAATCTTATAAAAAATTATTTTATTTTATTTTTTCTAAAAGTCCTTATAATTTTATTGTTTTAACAGATACCCTTATCTAATTATTTATTTTTCAATTTTCATAGTTTATTATTATTATTTTTATTTGGTCTAACGTTTTAAAAATGATATTATATTTTATTTTAAAAAGAATTTTCAAACTTTCATCATTATTCATGCTTCCTTTTTTCTCTAATAATGATGGTTCCACCATCGCATGATGAGTTCGTAATCAAGGCCACTAACATTAGATCTTGCCGACAGCTTGTCAAATTTAAAGAGCAATCCACATAAAATGTATTAAAAATGTATTTTATTTCGATAAAAATTTATCAATATTATTACTGAGTTTGCAATGGAAGCTGACAAAACAAGAGATAAAACGGTAATCAATGACATGCTTGTTTTCCTTACTTTCCTTTTGCTGTATCACACAAAACATAAATAATGTGAAACATTTACTCGAACATATCCGCAAACATATTTATCTCTTTTTTGTTAAAGAGATTTATTCTTGAATTTTGTTTATCAATTAACTTCTATCTTATTCTTAGAAACTACTCTAGCATCATATATTTTATAAATTTCTATTCTTTATCATTTACCAATCACAATATACCTTACTATGTTGTTCTATCTCTGAAAAAAAAAAAATAATCTGTACTCCATTACATTATAGTATTTGAATTTGGAACTTTTATCCTTATATGTGAAAAAATATTTAAAGTAATTTTTTTAAAAAATAGCTTTGTTATCAACATCAACTTTTAGATATTGATCAACATTATTCTTTTGTCTGGTCCTTTTCTTTTATTTCCAGCCGTTGCTTTTGCATTCCAATATGATATTTAAAACGTTGAGTTTCCAATTATTTTCCTTTGTGATGTTATTTAAGAAAATCTTGAACTCATTCTTCAAATGTTATGTTTTTTTGGATGAATAAAAATTGTTAGGTGTGATAAATATCCCTCATCGAATTATTATTCTAATACCAACTTCAGCTTATCATAAGCTTTTTCCAAGTTTTTCTTCATGGATAAATACCATTTTTTATTTATATTTGTGGATGTAATTGAAATTCATATACTTTTTGTGGAAAGAAACTCCTTTGAAAGAGATCGATCAAGTTAGAAAGAATGGGTCTTTTACTAGATACTAATACTCTTGAGATCACCTTATATTCCTTTGGTAAAGTTGGATGATCTACTATAGGAATTAGAATCAAGATAGTCTCCCAGATAGTAGGATTAACAAAATCTATCTCGGAAAGCATTTTTTATCATATTATACAAATTACTTTGAGTTTCATATCAAAATAGAAATAAGACATTTAAGTAACATAAAAAGAACTCAAAAATTTATTATTTTAAAATAATAAATAAAAAATCGTATTCATTGAAGATTAAAACTTTTATGAAAATTTTATTATCTTCTCTTTACAATTACATAGACTATATAATGGTTAACATATTTTAGTGAAAAAATTGAAATGTAAAATTGTCACAACATAAACTATCAAAAAGTGATTAACAAAAGAGAATAAGTATTGGGATTGAATTGAATTTTATTTATTAACAATTTTGTAATATTTGACTTTTATATATACACTTTAATATTGTTAGATATTTTTCTATTTTTTCGTTTATAAAATAAGGAATCACTAGTAGAAAAAACCTTTTCTATATCAGTTCTGGAGGACGTTTTATATTGATTTTAGAATCGATGTAAATACAGGGATGTAGAAAGTTTTAGACTTTCTACATCGGTTCTATAACCGATGTAGTATATGCATATACTACATCAGTTGATAAACAAATCACCGACGTAAAAGACCAATCCTAAAAGCGTTCAGGAGGGGATATTACATCGGTTGTGGCTCTCAATCGATGTAGTATCTACACTATTATATCGGTTGGGAGCCACAACTGATGTAATATCTATCCTATTACATCAATTGTGACTCTCAAGCGATGTAATATCTCTATTTAAAAAAAAATCCAGAATTGTTCATAATTCTTTGATAAAATTTCTAATCCATATAATAAAATATCACATAAATTTGTAGAACTTTTTGACAAGTATAGATAGGTGTTAAATTGTGTTTAAAGACTTTTTAAGATTTATTATAATGTTTCGTCATATCGGCATTAAAAGATAAAATTCATATTTCATAGATGATTTATCAAACACTTTTTTTAAGGATACCATGTGATGAGAAATCTAATACTTAACTTTTAAGTTTAACAACTCATTGTCAAAAATATTTTTAAATGTTCTTCTATTTTTTTTCTTTTTTTTGTAAAGTGTTCTCCTTTTAAGATTAGTTGAAAATCAAATCTTGTTTGGAAAATAATCACTCTTTCTAACTAAAACTCGAAAGGTTTACAAAAAAAATTATTTAAAAGATCACAAGGTTGCTCAGTAGAAAAATATTGTGTCTTATGATGAATACAAAGATTATACACTCTTTTATATAGTTATGAACACAAACAATAACTAATGATTGCTTAAGAATATAAGAGCCTTCTTGTTGTTGAAAGAAATTTGTGTGCCTTCCTTCTTTATGGATATCTTCTTAATTACATAAAATTAAGTAGAAAAGATTCATTGTAAATCCTTTGGAGTTGTTGTGAGCCAAGCAAAGGGTCTTCTTCTACTATTGCTTTGTCTTGCGTTTGACCACACTTGAAACTAAAAAAATGTATTAAATGCTCTTTGACTTTAGCATTAAATTCCCGTGACTTCTTTGGCAACACCTATGGAACATGGTTGAGCTTCACAGGCCTAGGTAGGTTGTTTTCTTCACCTTTTGAGCTAAGTGCAGGGCTTGAAACAATGTACTAGCTCCAAAACACTAACATCTTGCCTTTTATTAAAAAGTTGTGTTTGTGAATCACCTTTCAACACATTCTTCAAAAGATCTTGATATTGACAAAATGTTGTGAGATCCTCTTGAAAGACTGAAGAACCCAACATTCCCTACAAGCATAAGATCAACATTTATAAGCTTGACATGTAACATGAAATATTCAAGGCTTACATTTTCAGACGAAGTATGTTTGGTTACCTTCGTCCAAGAAAATTTTATCAGATGAAAACCTTAACAAACAACACTTGTGTATGTTTAGCCACACAAATTTGCGTCTTTTGGGATAAACGCTAGTAGAAAAATAGCCTTCTACATTGGTTCCGGAGAGCATTCTACGTAACCGACATAGACGTAGACAACGTAGAAAGTCTTGGACATATAACGTCGGTTATGTAACTGACATAATATGTACATCACTGTGTCGGTTATACAACTGACATAATATGTACGTCACTACGTCGGTTGAAAATAAAAATCGACGTCATATACCCAACTAAAAAAACTGAATGAGGTGGATATTACGTCGATTGTAAGCTGGAAACAATGTAATGAGTATTTTTTTCAAAAAACAAAATTAATGGGTTGATAAATCTCTAATCAATACAAGAAAACACCACAAAAAATTTTAGAATTTTCTAACAAGTATAGATATGTGAAATAAATGGCTGAAATCTATAAAAATGGATAAAAATAACAAAAGAATAAAAAGAAACTTTAAATGATGGAATTTTGGAATTTTCGAAGGCTCAACCTCCTTTGGTGGTTAGCCAGCGAATTTGTTACTTCATTTCGAACAACTTTCATTTTTGGAGAGTCTCAATTCAAACTCTCTATCAAAAGTTATGATCGTTTGAAATTTTTTCGTCCTAAATTTTTTAAATCCTAAATATATAATAAACCTATACAATGTAAGAACTCTACCTTCAAATATATACTAAATCAAGATACTGATAAATAATTTGGGTCAAAAATAAATTTCTAACTATTTTTAATGAATTTTACAAAATTGCTAACCTCTTTCAAAGAGAAGAGACAAGGGGGTGTCAAACCAAACATTCAACCAAGACAACCACAAAGCTTGCACACACCAAACAAACGTGGAAGAAGCCAAAAATAGAGCCGAACAAACCTAGCAAAACCAATGAACAACAAAGATGCAAATGAAAATCAGTGACAAGAGAAAGCGGCACCACGCGAAATACAAATGAAAACTAGTGAGAATAAAAGCGGCACCACGTGAAGGCTAAGCGAGGCTGAGGAAGAGGTGAAAGAGAAGGTGAAGGAGAAGAAGGCATAAGAGAAGCGTAAGAGAAAAATGATACTCAAGAGTTAATATCTCTCTTGAAATACTTAATTTTAACTCGAGAGACATACTACATCAGTTGAGAGCTCCCAACCGACGTAGTATATGACCAAATTTTCTTAAAAATCACAAGCACGCCAAGAGGAGGATATTACGTCGGTTGTCACCTTCCAATCAACGTAGTATTTTCAACATCATTACAAAGTTTTCAAATTTCAAATTTTTACTTTTTTCAGTCTTTTCTACGTCGATTATGAGTAGCAACCGATGTAAAATATAGTGTATTACGTCGAGTTTAAGTTAACCGATGTAATATCTTTTCAAATATTTACAAAAAATACCACCGCATTTTTATTTACATCGATTCTGTTTTAACCGACATATTATCTTGACGTAGGATGCGTTTTTGTACTAATAAAACTAGACACTTGCATATGACAATAATAATAAAATTATGTCTTACACTTAATTGTTTAAGCATAAAACTAAAATCATACAAAGCATATGCTAGACTTTGATCTAACAAACAGGTAATTCAAGTTCAGGTTTGATTAATTATTTGGTTATGTTTGAAACTTGAAACTAAGATCTATTTGTACTAGAGAATAGAAAAGAAAAATACATATTTGTCTCTTCCATCAAGGTATCAAATTTTGTACTCCAAATATTATCTTTCGAACGGAGAATGTGAATTTTAAATCACTTTGCGAGGATTTTCAAGACAAAAAAAAAAAAAAAAATTTAAATTTTTTTTTTAAA
>Ga0209489_101371_pt1 | contig 50034 bp, 29 predicted proteins | sample SiratrowhiteBW_FD_187527 | JGI IMG/M metagenome (GOLD analysis project Ga0209489, IMG submission 187527) | Root nodule microbial communities of legume samples collected from California, USA - Siratro white BW (SPAdes) (version 2) | ecosystem: Host-associated > Plants > Roots > Nodule | place...
TCCTTCTTCTACTCAAACACCTCCTCCCTTACATACTAAAATTCAAAAAAGACAGAACTTGAAAATTATTAAATATTTGTGTGAGGTCTAGGAATATATATATATATATATATATATATATATATACATACATGAAAAAATCAACCTCAAATATTAAATTATGTACTTAAAAAGATAATTGTTATTGTTGATTTGTTGAAATTAAAAAGAAAAACAAATATAGCCAGGACAGGCACACCATCTAACCAATTTTAGTGTTAATTTAAAAATGGAAAAAAATGGACCGATGTTTCTTTCTAATAGAATTTTTAATTAGAGTTCCGTATGTTATGTGACTACTTGTTGAACCATTGTAGAAAGGTATTAGAGGATAATTAATATTGCACCAAACTACACTCAACTCCCAAAACTAGTTCCTTAAGAAGAAAAGTAGAAAAGAGAGAGGAGGAAAAAAAAAACACTGTGAAATAGATGGAAAAGTTCCTCATCTACTTATCTGAATCATTGGTGGCTCAATTCATAAGTTACTTAAAAAGACCACCTATTGCTATGGCAATTAATTTGTATTAAAAGCAATTTAAGCATTTGTTTGTGGTGCCTTGTGGTTGGGTTTTGAATAAGTGAGGTGTGCCTCTCAAATGTAGATTGTCATTTCAATAGATAATTAAGTGTGTTAACTCTGAGCAAAGACTTTTTATTTTGATAGCTGTCCAAGTTTATTTAACAAATGTTTAAGAATTCATTTATGTTGAAGTTATTTTGAATACAAGATAAAATTATGTAAAAAAAAAAATTGTCTTTTATTAAATAACTTTGTAATTTTGTAAGCTTTGTTATTTGATCTATTCTTTATATCAATATTTTTAAATTAAAAAAAAACATTGTATCCTCACATAAATGGTTTATACTATTGTAATTTAAGTTATTAATAATGTATTTTAAGGAGTTTTCATCATTGTCATAAAAAAAATACAATAAAAACTTTGTAATTAAGTAACTTAATTACAATAGTTAATTAAAAATTACCATCAAAATTATAAAAAAAATAATGATTGATTCTAAGATTAATGTCGATAAAGGAAAATAATGATGATTAATCTCAAAATAATCACAAAAGAAAATAAATAATAACAAGTACATTAAAAAATCATTATCATTTATAATGTTTTAAACTAAACTTTTTTTACTTTAATGTATTTCTTCATAATTTTTTCAAAGTTTTTTTATGTACAAATCAATTATATTATTGTAATATTATATCTCAATCATTGTTGTTTATTATTATTAATTCCGTCACTCATTAATTTTGACCATGTTAGTTATGTTATTATTGTTGTTATTATTTATTATTATTATTGTTTTATCTATTGTTATTGTTTTATCTATTGTTAGGTATTTTTATTAAAATAGTACAAATTTGTACTCAAAATGTTTGGAAAGACAATTTTTAAATAAAAACATTATGCTTTTAAGCACGACTTTAATTTTGAATAATTTTTCTTTTCTTTAATTTTGAATAATTTTTCTTTTATTTAACTATTTTGTTTTATAAAAAGTTTATCAAATAAATATGATCCATTATAACATCTTTATTGTTATTTTTTAATTATGTTATTATTATCAACTATGGTCAATTTTGTTATTATTCTCATTTATGTAAATGTCATTGTTGACATCTAAATTAAAAATTATATTTGTTTTATTATTTGGAGGTTGGTTAGTATTTAAGTTTTATCCGTTAGGATTTGTGTTTATAAATATTTATACGAAATTAAATGCATTGTAGTTATAAAAAAAAAATTAGATGCAATGCCTTAGGATTTGTGTTTATAAAATTTCACCGTAACTCAAATAAAATTAAAAATATTAAAAATATTGATCTACAACTACGGTTATAGTAGTAGGAACTGTGGTTCAAAATTAATGTCAAGGAAATGTATTTAAACATTATTTATCTACAACAGATAGTATTTTCTTGTAAGCTCATTTCCTAATTCCTAATGGGTAATTATCGACATTAATGATGACCATGTAATCATTGTCAAAAATATTTTTTAATTGTTACTAAAAAAAAGTTGTTTACACTAGTGTTATTATAAGATTAACATTTATTTTGATGACTATTTACACTATGAGTGTTTTGAAAAGATGGATGATATGGAACAAGAAATAGTGTTAAGGTATTCTAAAAGAATTGGAGTGAGAGATCAAAATAGAAATGAATACATAGACATAGCTAGGAAAGGCAGTGAGATGGAGAAGACACCCAATTCTTCACACAGTTTTTATCATCATTCAACTCTCAAATAATTTGATCACAAAAAGAAACAGAAAACATAAGAAATGAGTTGAAAATGGAAGCTAATAAAGAGAATCTCTCTCACCATGCCATGCCTATACTATCTTACCTGCACTACTCTCACTCTAATTATTACCTTTAACGTCTTTTAATTTAATAAAAATATATAAAGTATACGTGAAACTAATATAAATATTATATATTCATGTATATTAAAATAATTTTATAGTATATTCCTCTTTTAGAGAGTTTGAAGCTGATAATAATAAATGTTATTGTGAAATATAGAATAAGAGAATAAGGTTACAATGGGTCAATTATATCGGTCATCGGTAAAACTCCGATATCTAGTGTCGAGAGTGATGGTATTTTCCGGTCGCTGGTACTTGACTCTCAAGGGTTTCAATTATTCAAATAAGATATAGCCAAAAGTCTCATTTCTCTTTTACTGTTTGCAAATTATATTAGTACGTGTTATCATTGCTACTTCAACTGGGCAAGACGTGCGACCTCTGTGTAAGGGGGCGTATCATCCGTGTCAGGAGGATATCTTGCTTTTACATCCTGTCAGGGCAAGACGTCTCTGCTACTAAAATTCCTTTTTCCTGCAACCTGTCAGGAAAGACGTGTGGTTTACTCATTTTTCAGGAGAATATGCGTCGTTTATTAGAACCTGTTCTTATGTCAGAAAACAGGTGCTGCTTCCCAATGTAAAGAACTGGAAAACTGGTTCGTGAGAGGTTGCTGAATACTTGCCGGGCCATGCGTGTTCCTGGTTGTGAACCTACCACCCTGAAGGGCGAGTAGATGTTGTATATCTCCTGGGGTGAGTATTGGAAGTTGTTGGCAGTATAATACACTAGTCTCCAAACTTTTATAATCTTTAGACTGCTAAAAGTTTTTAGTGGTTAGAGTTGTCAATCATATCTTCTGGCTCGAGTATTGGGAGCTGTTGACCACTCTTCCTGATGAGCATATAGTAGAATTCCTATATTAAATCTTCAATTTGTAATACAATAATATATACACGTTATATATATAAATATATTAACTTGTAACAATAACACAATAACAATAGTAATATCTTTACGCATAAATTATACAAGTTTTATATTCAGGTTACAAATTATTATATACAGAAAACTTATTAACTTTTATGATTATTAATTCGTATCAATAATGTATAGTTATCTGTACAAATTTCTTTTACTTTATTGATATATAATCATTAAACTATATTTTTAACATATGATTTAAATATTTTACATTCAAAAATTTATTCTTAACGCTTCCTTAATATGATTTAAATATCCATTCTTAATGTGGGCGGCCATTTACCACAACCACGCCAAAGAGGAATTTTTATAACCAACTACCAAGATTCAGATATTTTATGTTCGTAACAAAAGAATAGAGATATTTTATGAAAAAAAATAATATTTGTCATTTGGGGAAATTGTATAACATTATATTTCTTTTTTCAGCATTCTTGTATTTTTTTATAATTGTTTCAACTAATTTTCGTGATACTTTATAAAGATATTATGATTGAATGAAAAAATATATGTAATAATACTTTTCTCATTTACTACGTTAAAGGACAGTGGGATCATTATATTGATTGCAGTTGTAAAGAGATTTGAAAGGTGTGTTTCACAATTACGTTTGTAAATTCTAATGTTATTTTGATAAGGTTGGATTTTAACCCCTATTTGATATTAAAATATTTTTGACAAATTACTTGCATTCTTTTGTGTTTTTATTTAATTCAGGATCCTATGTGAAATCCAATCACCCTAATAATCCAATCATTATGGAGTTGTTGTTCCTTTTCATTCACCACTGTTTAGCTAATTATTGATCCGCTCCACTTTTCTTTTCTCAATTTTCCATTATTCACCAATAATTTTTTTTTTCAAACTTTCTTTTAAATTTTATTCACAAATTTACAATAAAACATTAACAAATTAGAAATTTATAAATTTTATAAATGTAAGTTTGTATCTAAATGTGCAAGATTTTTTAAGAAACAATTAGAAAAAATTGAAATGTAGAGAAAATAGTTTCAAACGTTTTTTAATTTTAAGGACCAAATACCAATCTGATCAATCATTGTATTTGGACAGTAATTTTTTTTTCTTTCAAGGACAATGTCGGAATTTAAAAGCTAAATCGATTAATAATAAATAAATTCATTTAATAGTTTTTGACTTTTAGAAACCAATGTGGTAGACAATTAAAGTATATGTCAGTTGTGACCAAACCATAAAAGAACGATACATATAATATTAATAATAACAAGATAACACAAATTGATGTGAAAAAAATAGAAAGAAAAAGATCAGTATGTATTTTATAATTAAAGGTGGTAGAGAAAGGAGTAAATAAGATGAATAAAATGGAGTAAACTGACTGATATTATCTTTAATTAACATTTAAACATGAATGAGTTTTTTAAAAAATTGATGACCATAGAAGTCAATCAACAAAAAACCCAAAAGAAAAATTAAAAGAATATGAAATATCTCCAGATAATTTCATAAAAAACCTTATCCAGCAGCGCACTATTTTTGTTGAAAAAAAGAAATAAAAAGGAAAAAAGAGAGAATGGAAGAAGAGGAGGAATATGCAATGCAAGTTGCAATAGGCCTACCAACCTTTTAGGGTTTAAAGTAATGAGAGAAATGATAAATGAGAGATGACAGAGGATCTTCTTTTCCACCACTCACCTCATCATAATGTTGTTATAGGAATGTGGGAAAGTTGGAACAGAGACACCCCTTCCAAATTAATTGCAAATCAATACACACCTTATGCATACATGCATTACATGCATACATAATGTTATCATTCTATGATCTGAATGAGCATGAGGGAATGAGTGGGTCAGCATCATCTTATGTCCCTTTTGACCTATTTATTTATGTCTCATACAACACATCTGCATCTCACTACTCATTCTTACGGCATCTGTCAGTTCATACTATCGATTATGGTTACAATTATTACTTAAAGAAAGCTGTCCAAAAGGTAACTATTTCTTTAAACCAGTTAAAGTAAAGACTCCTAAATAACATGAATCACGTGCACACCACATGTGATTATTCATTTTCGTTTTGTTTTCTTTTCCGTCTCTTTTCATTCATTAACAAACCAACTCATTTTATTATTTTATAATTATTTACATTCTGTTCTTGCTTGTCGTTTTGTCTTTAATGTTTCCAACATTCTTTATTTACCTTCTCTCCGCTTTATTTTATTTTCATTTTCTGATATCGTTCAGCGAAAAAATAAGATATTTTTCCTGTTTAGTTTCTCGAAGAAGATGAAATAAATGTAAATACATTACTTCATTATATATTATGATACTTAAATTGATGTTTTTTGTATTTTCAATTAGATATTCTTACCATTTTTGTCCCCCTTTTTTTTATTATTAAGAGGGTGTATTTCACATATTACTTTTTTTGTGATTTTACATTTATATTACTATCATTCTTTTAAAGAGAAATGTATATATACTTTTATGATTTAGTTGTTTTATCACTAACATAAAGTAGGGACAAATGTACATCTAAACAACAGAATGCCTTGGTAAGTTTCAGTTCTAGAAGCTTCGAACTCTAAAATTGCCTATACAATTGCTACAGTTTACATTTTTATCCTTCGAAACCTGAATATGTACTAAACATTAATTTCCAATACCTTCTATGAAAAATGTCTAAAGTTATCCGTGGAAGCAGACCACAATACCTTGTTGGATAACCGAGTTAGAGATGGAATTTAACCTTTATCTAGTCAGAGAAGAATTCTTGCAATTCAGCTTGGCCCGCGATCATTAGAAGAGGAATTGAATCAAGTGTACTTTCTTTCAGCCTATTATGTTTCTTACTACTGTGCAAAAAATCTCCCTCGGACCACTCCGGCTCTTCCTCTGTAAACTGCTCTTCAGCCAAGTTTTTTGTCTTAGTGCTTTCGTAGTTATCAGGTGTTTGATTTTGGGGATAGGAAATTCCTCCAGTTTTTACCCCGGACTCCGATGTTGAGTTTTGACATATGCAAGATGATGGATTCTCGTGAAACTCACCACTGCCAGGTCTCAACTCATTTGGTTCTCCAATAAAGCCTACCTGGAAGGTTCGAACTCGAGAGGCAAATTCCTCCCAGGTCATACTATTTTTCTTCATGAATAACCGGTTCAACTTCTTTGCATTTGGGCGGATGGTGGGTTTATGACCGAAGTATCTCCTGCAACAGAAATAACGAAATATCATTATTGCTTTGGATGGTCAATTGCTGTTGCACTTCAATCCCGAGTTACTTTAGGCTATACACAGATGGAAGATAGCAGCCATGTATCAAGGTTGCAGTTCAAATCTTTCAAATTTAAAATGCTTCTGTACCAACCAAGCAACTTTCCTACTTCCAGAGACAGCGTGTTACAAAAAAAATTGACCACTGCACTAAAGATGTAGCTTACCTTCTTCCAGCTAAAATTTTGGCCATGTTGCCGTTGTTGTTTGTAACAAAAACGTCACTCTCGTCACAAACTATGAAATCTAGTGCAGCCATGCGAGAAGAAAATGGCACAAATTGTGCCAACTCCTCCTTGGTAGCTACGGTCACCTTTGAATGGAAGTTTGGAAAAAGAGCCTTGAGGGGAGCTAACGTTTTCTCACCTCCATATATTTCTCCAGATGCCACGTACAAGTCAATGTCACTTCCAAAACCTAGTGCTCTTAGCATCAGACCAACTTCCTCTGGGGTGAGTGGACATCTTCCATGTCTTCGAACTTTGTCAGGATTGCTTGCCTATTGTTCATTCCCAGATATATCAATTTTCATATATGGTAAAAGATGTCGAGCTGATTTCTCAGATGTTACTAAAACCTTACATGTAGATTTTTCCACCGTTTCCTAATTTCACCAAGTTCCTTTTTTTCTTTTTCTCCTCCACCATAATAGCAACCAGAGAATGCAAGCATATCTGGTTCAAACCTGTAATAAAACATAAGTTCAAATCAAAGTTAACATTGAACTTTGATAACAAAAATTAAAAGTATCGGACGTCTCAAGTACAAAATGTGAGTTAATTTTTACATTAATATATGATCCCAAATTCTGACCGCGATATTTGCATTTCAGGGACTACATTCAAAGGAAAGAAACCGGGAATAAAGCTAAAATTAATAAATTTTACCTCAAATGTAGAGCAATGAAATGCTTGTTTTTCATTTTCATCCGCTCAACCAACAAATGACCCATCCTCTTAATGGAATCCGTAAATTTGAGAGCATGGTAATTAACCCTACACCTAAGCTTTTGTAGATCTTCATCCAATGTATTAGCAAGTCTATAGTCAAACTTAGTTAGCCGAACAGCCTGCATGTATCCACAATGTAAATGTTATTCATGGAATCAAGGACAACACCGTAACGTACGTATTACATTAATTGAAAATTAGCAATTGTCATAGTGGTAGGTAGCTTTGAAAAAAGAATTAAAAAATAAGGAATATTTCCCAAACACTTTTCACTAATTTTCTTTAGAAAAAACACTGCTCACTAAAATTAAGACGATTTATTTGTGTATTTCATTGAGAATAATGAATAATACATAATCTTTTCAAGAGTATCACAATCAGTTTGCTTTTTCGTTTTTTTATATAAATTTTTAGGAAAAGGGTTTGAGTTAAGGAAAACCTTTTAATCTCTTTGCAGTTAATCTTTTGACCTAAACCTTTTAAGATTTTTTTTTTAAATTGAAGTTAAAAAGTAAGACTTTCAAATTATAGTTGTTTGATCATTTTACTTGAGTAGATTATTCATGAATTCTAATATCCAATAAACAAATAAAATTAAAAAACCCCCCAAATTATATTTTCATTTATTTTCCTTATTATCTGTAATAATAATAATAACTCAACTTCCCCTAATAAAAGTGATTATAAACAAGATTAGAGATTATCTTAATTCATTTCAAGAAAAAAACAAAATTATTTCTTAAATAATAGAAGCATATTTAGTGTAAGATATTCACTTAATATCTTAGACACAAGATCTTATCTCCATTAAAGAAACATTTAAGATCTAAGATCATAGAGGAGTCATTCGTATGAGAAAACTCTCAAATATCTTTTAAAATCCTATACCAACCAAAATTAAATTACGAGATAAAAAAATTTACTCAAGATATCAAAGTGAGGTCTATTAAGAATAAACATTAAATAAAATATAATATTCTATATGAGATAATAAGATCCACTAAAAATTATATAAAATCTCAAAACCTTATATTAAATATGGTTTAAAGTGATAACTATAAATAATCTTTTTGTATTTGTTTGAGTTACATATGACTTCCCCTAAGAAATCAAATGTTAGCTAAATTTCAATTTGAATAATAAACGTATCAATTATTCATTTATTTTCTTATTCCTGTGTGTTTAATCAATTATTTTTTTATACTTGTACTTAAGTATGTCAAATGCCATATATATTTCAAATAATTTGTATTCAATCTGAAAAATCTCACTTAAAAACCTTTCAGGACACCCTATCTTCAAAGTAATATATCATTCTCACCACGAGAAAAAGTTCCCAAAACGAGCAACTTGAAACTTTACACTATTGAATGCGTATACGAAGTTATAAATTTAACAAACTATGTTCCATAAAAGAGGCATATAAGTAACCTAAAGAACAAAAACGAAAGAGCATACAACATGAGATGACTAGCTAGTCAAGGCTCAAAACAGGGGAGGAAAAATGATGACAATACATTAATGATGGATGAGAGATGTTGGAACCACAAATACAATAATGGAAAATTATACTTTTGACAAATTTAGGTAAAAAATGTTTGATACAGACTGTTTTATATCATAACAGTAATACTTAAAAGGCCATATTTTAATTGGAGATTTTAAATAATTTTGATGAAGATATACAGCTGTAGCTGAAGATTTTAAATAAGACTTACTCGCTTTCTGACCAGCATGGGTAAAACACGATCCTCGTAGCACTTGGGGGTGCATTTCCTTGGAACACGAAGCGTATATGGAGCCACGAACTTCCCTTCCAAATTCGGAAGGTATTTTACAACGCTCACGTCATTCCGTAAAAATGTTATAAACCAGTCTGTATCAAATAGTTCAGAAAAGTTGCTGCAAAAGTAGCAATTAGTCCATTGCAAATTAAGAGGTGAAAAGACGATTAATTTTGCTTCCAATAAAAATACTATCACATACGATGAAGAGATGAGTGATAGAAGTGCAAGTGCAACGCAAAGACAGACCTGGTGTCTTTCCAGAAAGATGCATGATCCAACTCTGGAACGACAAGTGTAGCATTCAAAAGATATGCAGCCACGACAGCATCAATTATCTGCAGCCACAAGCACCATCAAGTGGCTCCATTCAGTATATCCTCAAATCACTCGTCAAACTGGGTATCCCAAACAAAACCCGTTCATCAAATCATTCATGGTCATGCAATACTATTGGTTGCATGCAGAAAGAAGTGAATCGAATACATTTTCCTCTTTGAATTTTTATTTGATTCAAAGGAGTGCATGAGGTGATATTAAGACAACCCTAAATATAACATTATCCTCTAGTTGGTAGTGGTGAAGGAGACTACCCCAGTTCTCTGTTGATTTAAACCTCCACTGGTGGCAATTAACAGGTATCGATCTGGATGAGTTTTGACATTAGCCTCTGCAAATGCAAGAAATACGCAACCTGAAGTCCAAAATTAAATTCATAAAACGATTGCGGTGATCGGGATTGGATTTACTTGTGAAATTGTCGTTGGAGTTACTGCAACCAAAGAAAAGGCGTGAATGCGTTGAACTCCATAAATCACGCTTGTAACTTTCTCCACTCGCCTTCCAAGTCCGAAACAAAACAAAACAATAAAAATAAGCAGAGTACAATGAAAATGCAAAATGGAGTTTGGGTTTCATTTATAGCTTACCGGAACCTCAAACACGGAATCCTGATGAGCATCCAATAGTGATCTAAATTGCGGATTATTCTGAGTGTGAGGCGGAGTCTAACACACACCACCATGGAGCGCAAGGAAGAAAGGAGGACTGATTTTAGTGTAGTGAAAGAAGAAAAGAAGAGAGTAGTGAAACAGATGCGGTTTTGCATTTACCGGGGATGGAACGAACAGAGAGAATAGGGCGAAGAGGAGAAGAAGGGAAGCGGAGATGGCGGAGATGAGAGTGCGGTGGAGGAGGCGACTTCGAAGGACACTCGCAATGAGGAGTCCGATTATTCTGGATTTGTCTGTGCGAGTGGTCTGATGCTTTTTTCTTTCCATTACATCCAAATTCACGAACTCAATGCGTTGCTGCTATTTGTTGGCCGGAGGAGGAGGAAGAACGTTCGCTGGAACGACGGCGTTTCTCCCGTTTTCCATTTTGTGACCTTTTCTTGTGTTTGTCTGAAGAGTAGAAAGAAGAAGTTAGAGAGGAGAAGAGGACCTTTGAACAAAAAACAAGGCAACAGTACGGAAAACGTCCAGGTGTGTTTGGATCACATATTATGAGCCGTTGATTTCTCTCACTTCTCAGTCCTAACTGATCAAATTTCACTCTCTCACCAAATCACCAAATCACAATTTCAATTTCAATTTCGAATTCGTGCATGCCAAGTTTGTTGGATGATGCCTCACTCACTCTAACTAATCGACCCTGTTTGTTACAACTCTGTTATGCCTCTCCTCACCACTTTCTTCCTTTTCTGTTGCATACCCTTCTACCTCACAGCACAAAAACGAGTGAATATCAGAGGGATGTGAAAAAAGGAAGTGGTTTCTTAACGTATACGTGGCCATTGCCAACACGTAATAACGACATACGTTGATTGATGAACATTTTAAGGCACAGATTATTCTTTCCCACCTTAACTTTATTAGTTAGTACTTATTTTTGCAATCCCATCAAAAATCTTGGTCGCTCTTCACATGCTTTTCATGTCATTCATTGTTTATTTTGATAATGTGTTTCACATTCAGTGATTATGATAATTGTTTCTTCTCTGTCAAAGTCACCAAAGACAAGGAAGATGATTTGTTCAGGAGCTTCATTAGTTTGTTCTTCTAGGCATATTTAGTTTTTTTTTTTTTTTTTTTTTTTTTTTGCCTTATACGTCGTTGTTTTATTTCATCATAGCATAATATCAAATACAATATAAATATTTGTACAAATCTATGTGTGGAGGAAGTGTGACACCATTAGATTGGAGTGTGCGTATTCTTGAAATAGAAAAGTTTGATGATAAATTTAGAAGGAATGAGAAGATCGTTGTGTTCAAACACAAATCTATATGTAGCAATAATAAGCATTTGATGAAAGTGGTAAATTTTTTTAAAGCATATACTTTAACCAATTTGAAAGGAAATACTAAAATTGACAACAAAAGGAAAAAAGATGAAAAATGTTATTATACATCTAATTAGTGTGAATTGTGTAAATTGTATTTATAATGAGATATTTCTTTTAGAACCACTAAAATCATATTTAAATGTAATTTTAACGATTAGTAAGATACATTCTTCACATTTATTTATGTCATTCTTATATAAAAAATTTCTCACAAGTTTCCTCTCTCTATAACTTTTTTTAAATATTTGAATTAATTTTTAATAATTCGTCATATTAAATTTCGAACAATAATCTTTTAGTTGTGTACTATAAAAAAATTGAAAGATAGGATGGGTTTTTCTCAATTATTTTTAATTCAATGCGATTATACGTTTTGAAAGCAATGAACAAAAGTAATTGTTTTATTTTTATTTTAAAATACACCATTCTAAAAAAAGTACATGATTAATAAATAGTAATGTTTATGATTAATTCATGAAATAAGAAAACTTTATTTTAGTCAATCTAACCCACCAGTCATACGCTTAATTTTTTTTTTCCATCTCTTACGAAAATATTTTGATAAATAAACCGAGATTTACTAAAAATTAGACTATACCAAACCTGGGATTAGTATAGACCTTAATTGAATGAGGATGAACTGGAAAAAGTGGTAAATTTTTTAAAATATTTATAATATCAATTTAATGCTTTTATACAATTTTTTTATTTGAACCTTTTACACTATCTTTATTTCAAAAAAGGAAACATCTTAATTATGTTAAATAATAATCTGAATAAATGAACCATTTTATATATTGGGACTGAAAGTTTAAAAATTGTTAAAACGTCATCTGTAATGTTATAGTCAATAAAAATAAAATAAAAGTCAAGGATTTATGTTAAATTAACCAAACATTCTATGTAAGTTCTTATAATTTGTAGACATGGTCTAAGACACAACATCTAGCATGAAACTGGATAAGTTTGTTTGTTTGTTTTTTATTTATTTATTATTATTATTGTCATTTCACAAAGTTGAAGAACCCTACTCTGAGTTGTGAAAAGATAGTGTCATCTGGGGCAAAGATGATTAAGCCACCCGGATTTTATGGTTATGAGAGGGTTGATTTGGTTTATCAATGAGATGGTTTTCATTTTGACCTTTCTTAATATTCTCATGATGTCATCACTGTTCTAACAAAAATACATTTATCCCTTTTTAATTTATAAGACGTATCTTCTTTTGTTTTTAAAATAAACAATTAAAGATTATAAATCAATTATGGTCCTAACAAACACATATTAAATAACTGTTTATCATATAAGTCCTTCTTTGTGAAATATTTCTATAACTAAAGAGAAAACATAATTAAATTAATTTCATATAAATTGAAAATTAATTTCATAAACTATTTTGAAGAATTTATTTAAATAAGATGAAAACAATCTATAAAGAATAAAAGTTATTTTTTACAGTTTCTCTCCGCTACTAATGTGAATTCTATAAAGAATAAAAGTTATTTTTACAGTTTCTCTCGGCTACTTATGTGAATTTTTATGTCGAAAAAGTAGTACAGATACATTACTTCAAATCCATCTGCTGTTAAAGAAAAAAAAAACTTCAAATCCATCCAAATTACTGACCTTTTTATTAACCTACATTGTGAACTATTAAATTTGATGATTTAACATGGTCACGTTCCATGTAACAAATTAAATTAAATCCTCGTATTAGTTATCAACGCAAAATATTATTATTAATGAAAGCAAAGAACAAAAATACCAATAAATAGAACTTATATAAATAATGATAAAAATGTTAAAATAGTTTTTAGAACAATATGTATTTAAACTTAATCCTGAAACTTCACCGTTGATATATTACATAAATAAGTTATTGATATTTTACCATTTATAAACCTATAATATTTTCCGTAAACAATTATAATATATTAATAGTAAACTATAATTAGTTAATTTTAGAAAATTGAGAAAAAATGTAAATCTATAATTAAAAATTTATAACAACTAAAAATCGCGAATTGTGGTGAATTTATAAAAGAAAAAATAAAATAGGGCTGATTGGAACAAAATTTGTTGGGAATTGGCGTGTACCCCTGAAAACGTATAAAATGTACGAGGAATCTAGAAACAGGTGCTGAGAGAGATAATGTGACTGTGGTGTAGTGGAAAGGCCATCCGCAGCGGTGAGAGAGAGGTTAGCTGGCGGCGTTACCTATACATTCTGTGGGTTGCATTGCAGGTTTTGATCCACTTTTTATAATTTTATAATCATTATTTATTAATTAATTCGGAATGTGTTCAACTGAAGTTTCTAGCTCTGAATTGCGAGCAGGTGCAGGTGCTGGTGGTGATGGTCATGGAAGCAACAACCCATTTCACTTCCTCTTCTTTGGTCTCTCAATACCAGGGTGTTACCAGAAGAAGACCCTTCTTATTCAAGCGCAACCGTATCTGTTACGGTTATTGCCCTCACTTCCTGCGCCAAGCCCAGAACCTCTCATCGCCCTTCATAACCCTTCGCGCCAAACCCTCTTCCCTCACCTCCCAATACCAACACGCTGACCAGGATCATCAGCTTCACCCCAACCCCTCCCTGTAAGTTCACTCTCCTTTTCCTATGCATGCATGCTCCTCCTTCATCAACACACATCGTAATTACATCTTCAATTCCTTCACAGTGACTTGCCACTCGATCGAAATGAAAAACCCCAGGATGTGGATGTCAAACGAGAGCTTCTGTTGCTGACTCTGCCTGCCCTTGCCGGTCAGGCAATTGACCCCTTGGCGCAGTTGATGGAAACCGCCTACATTGGTCGACTCGGTCTGCGCCTTTCCCTCCCAATTCCTATTCCACTGCTTTTTCTTTTTCTTCATCCCCTTCTGTCTTATCTGTTATTGCTTTCGCAGGCACTGTCGAATTGGCTTCTGCTGGCGTTTCCGTATCCATCTTTAACATCATTTCTAAGCTTTTTAACATTCCCCTTCTAAGTGTTGCCACTTCCTTTGTTGCCGAGGACATGGCCAAGGTTGCCTCTACTCAACATTCTGATTCAGGTCGATTCTATTTTACCTCTCCAACTTTCTCAGTGATTCGCTCACATCATTATCTAATGCTGTTAATTTCACAACAGATCAGGGTGCTCCAGAACATAGTGGCAACGGTAAACCTCTCAAAACAGTTCCCCAGAGAAAACAGCTATCGTCTGTCTCCACTGCTATGCTATTAGCACTCGGCCTTGGCATTTTTGAGGCTTTGGCTTTGTATCTGGGATCTGGAGCATTTCTACGTTTAATCGGTGTATCAACGGTATGTTTTCACCTCAACACACACTCCATCGTGTCATTGACTCTCACTTTGTGATTGTACGCAGTTAAACGTGGGATCCTTTTTGTAGTGCTTATTTCAAGTCTATTTGGCATGACTCTTCTATCTTGTCAAAGTATGAGTTATAATCTCCTTTTTGATTTTTTTTAACAGCAAAATCCAACTTTTGCTCCTGCGCGACAATTTCTCTCTTTAAGAGCTGTTGGTGCTCCTGCAGTTGTACTTTCTTTGGCTCTTCAAGGCATTTTCCGTGGTTTTAAGGATACAAAAACTCCTGTTATATGTCTAGGCAAGTGATTGACACGTCAAGTTTGTGTTTCTTTGTTAATTTCACCTTTTCAATACTGTTTTATATATTTTTGCAGTCTATTGTATATGTCTCCGTGTACTCTGATACCTTATATATGTCTCCGTGTACTCTGATACCTTGTATATGTCTCCGTGTACTCTGATACCTTGTATATGTCTCCGTGTACTCTGATACCTTGTATATGTCTCCGTGTACTCTGAAACCTTGTATATGCCTCCGTGTACTCTGATACCTTTTGAAGGATGATATTATACTTGCAATTCATGAATACATTGTTATGAGTATTATTTTAACTTGCTCAAATAAATTACTGAAAATTAAATTTTCCATCACTGGGTCCATTTCTTGCTCCGCTAATAATTATACTGTTGTATGTAAGTTTGTGCTAATTTCTCTATGAAATTGCAGGCATTGGCAACTTTTCATCTGTCTTCTTATTTCCCTTACTTATGTATTACTTTCGGTTGGGTGTAACTGGTGCAGCCATTTCCACAGTTATCTCTCAGTAATTCCTTTTCAAAAGCATTCTTTTTTCCTTCTATTTCTTGACTGGGTTTAATCCTAATTACGATGGAATTTTAATACCCCAGATATATTGGGACCATCTTGATGATCTGGTGTCTGAATGAACGAGCTGAGTTACTACCTCCAAAGATGGGAAACCTGCAATTTGGCAGTTATATTAAATCTGGTGAGGATTTGTCTCTTTCTTGCTGATCTCTGTTTTATTATTATGTGTTACTAAACCCTGAGATGAAAGAACGTGTTTCACCTTCCTCTTAAAATTATTTTATGTTCCTTGAAAAAATAGGAAAGAAATGGAAGATAACAACTAGACACTAAATGCAATCTCAAACACTCTTCCAAGCAAAAGATCTCACCTCCATTTTTATCGGTTTTGTATTTAAATTAATCAGTTGCGTAGTTCTAAATCTTGGATAATGGCTTGTAGCGGTTGACCACAAAAAGCTATAGCAAGAAGGCTGCTATTCTAAAACTTTTTATACACTTAAATAGTTTATCTGTATTCTCCCTCTCTCCATGTCTATTGATCTATCTATCTATCTATGTAGGAGAGATCAAATTATTCTAATAGTAACTCTAGAGAGTTTACCCATCTTCACCATTCATTTTCTTGAAATGTAATGGTTAATATTAGTTACTCGTTATAATCATTGAATTTCAAGAAAATAAATGCTAAGAATGAGGAGTACCTCTCTTAGAATTTTTCTTCGAGAAACAATTCTCATTTTAAGAAGTTGAGAATTATAAATCTAAGGCAAACAACCATACATAGGTAGTCAAAGATTAAAAGATAGTTACTACCACTTTCAAAAGTCAGGTGCATTTTTTCTTTTAATACTGACCATTAAATCATACTTAACTCTTATTAAGCTTCTACTGTTCAAGTTGAGATTACGACATCATGGAATTTAAAACATAATTTTTTTTCTGAATTGAAATTGGTAGAATACGAATTGGTGTAATCTAGTTCAGATAACCCTTTAGGTGTCATAATTCTTTAATTAGTCTCAACTTCAACAGTAACTGTTCAATAAGAAGCAATAACAAATTATTTCCAGCATTGCAAATCGTTTGGGAGATGCAAACTTAAATGGAGTAATTTTAGTTAAGGCACTCACAAGTCTAAGAAAATGATGATCTCAATTACAAGGATATATCAATCACTTGTTGCATTACCGCAAGTGAAAATAATGAATGCTCAGAGGTCCAAAGCATAGAAGAAATTGTAACTAGTGTAATTAAAGGTGCTGTTGTGGACGATTGAGTATCTTTAGAACCAATCACACGAAGAGAAGCACTCAGTAGCAATAACACTTTACAACTTTTTGTTGCAATTCGAGAACATAATACCAGAGCTTTTAAATTCAAAGAAAAATAAAATAGAGATGAAATCCACCTAGTTTTAAATTTCTAGAAAAACAAACAACAGCAGAATCCTATTTTACTAAATTTTCCTTGTTATATTATTATATTTTAAATTTTAGAGATTATGAGTTTATGTTATTAACAAAACTTATATAACACTCTTCCCAATTTGTTGTATAATTTATCAAAATTACTAATTTTGTACACTGGCCCAAGTTGGGATCAGAAGAAATATTATTTTAAAGAGATTATTTATGATGGTTTAACTACAATGGCAGGGGCACATTTCTTGTTTGTGATTTACTCTGTATATTATTTAGCTTTCTGATAGGTTAATTTAGTTGTTTTAGTTTTGATCTGTGGGTTGCCACAGGTGGTTTCCTTCTTGGAAGAACACTTGCTGTTCTTTCAACCATTACATTGGGGACATCAATGGCTGCTCGACATGGTCCAGTAGCTATGGCTGCACATCAGATATGTATGCAAGTGTGGTTGGCTGTTTCCCTTCTTACAGATGCGCTGGCTGCATCTGGTCAGGTAAAGGAATCATCATCCATCACAAAAACTTGGGAATTTTTTTCTTATAATTTTATCATTTTAACATTTTTCTCCTTGTAGTACGACTTCATAAATTTCTTTTGACGCAGTAATAATACTATGCTGTCTTGCAATGAATAAAGTTAAGCCAACAAAGCTAGATTATAATGAAACAAATTAAGCCAACATAATTCTGCTGTAGTCATTACTCTTGCCCTTTGTTTGTAGAGAGAGGAAAAAATATGTTGGATGAAAATAAGTTGCTAGTGGAAATAGATGAGAAATAAAATAAAAATTAAAGGTGTTTGATTGATGAAAAGAGATAGAGAGTAGAAATAGGTAAGGAATAGTACAGTGGGTCTTAGCATTTTTTAGAACTATTTCTTTTCTTTTCTTCTCCGGCCAAGCACCCAATATTATTTCCATCCTCTCTACCAAATGGACTGTTACTTAGACAGGCTTTGCTGAACTTCTTGGTAAAATTTTCAGTTTGTTTGACTTTGACACCTTTTTACATTTTAAAGTCTTCAATTATGTTAAGTTCAATACAGTCTTCTTCTTGTATATATCCTTTTTTCTTATACTTTTATATTTTGTATTATTATTTATAGGCCCTTATTGCAAGTTCTGTATCCAGACGTGAATACAAAGTTGTGAAGGAGATTACTGGTTTTGTATTAAGGGTAAGTGTTAATATTTTTTTATCCATTGAATGCCTTTCATTCATTAGTTATTTTCAGATTTTTGTTAAGCTATAGTTGTTTAACTATGTCATACAAGGAGATTTTATGAATTATTTGAGAACCTGTTATGACTTTCCAGATTGGACTGGTAATGGGTATTTGCTTGACTGCAATTCTGGGTGCATCGTTTGGATCTCTAGCTACCATTTTTACTCAGGACTCTGAAGTCTTGCAGGTGGTCAGATCATTAGTGTTGGTAAGTGTTTTGCTGCTGATTGATTTCTCAGTATTTGTTTGCATCTGTCTGTGTCTGCCTCGTAATTCCACTTATCTATGATTGTTGCTAGTTTGTCAGTGTTTCTCAACCATTTAATGCACTGGCATATATTTTTGACGGTCTCCATTATGGTGTTTCTGATTTCCGATATGCTGCTTTCTCCATGGTAAGTTGTACTTTAATGAATTTGTTATGATGTATCTTTTGTGGTAAATATGCTTCCGGTGGTTAACCTTTTTGATAATTGCTTCCTAGATGTTTGTGGGAGCAGTCTCCTCTGCATTCTTGTTGTTTGCACCTCCACTTTTTGGCCTCCAGGGTGTATGGCTGGGCTTAGTTCTCTTCATGGCTCTTCGTGCAGTAGCTGGCATTGTCAGGTAAAATGGCACATTAATTTGTATGTGTATATTGGGAAAAAATGTTGCATACTGTTTCTATCTTGTTAAAATAAAAATAGTTTGCTCACTCATTGTAGATGTCTAGATGGCTACTTTATTTTTCACGCTACTATGTATCCTTCTTTGATTATAATATTTTCCAATAAATCTTGGGCTAACACCCATTGATCTAATGGTATATAAATGAAAGAAGTATGCATGATTGAGCATACTATACTATTATAGTTTCATTGTGGAATGGTGTATAAGTGCTGTGGCTTTAATATCATCAGTTAAAATGCTGTCTGAAAATCAGTGTCTAAAGTTCAAATTTTTACATGGCTTTTCATATCTTCAGGTGAAATTCTATAGTATTTGCTGAGTGTAAGCAATAGAGTAATTGAGTGTATCAACCTGTCCTTTCAGTCAATTTTTTGATGCTATGTAGTGTGGCTCTTCTATTGAATTGTCTGGTTGTGCTTTCAATTTTTTTTTCCTTTTTGGTTGAATCCTTTGTGCTTTTTGTACATTTTCAGATGTCTCTCAAAGAATGGTCCTTGGTGGTTTCTACACAGGGATTTACAAATTGTAGAGGTCAGCGTCTATTTCTACAATTCCTAACATGTATTTTCTTTTTGATTGAATGAAATATAGTTGAAATCATTGCTGGGGTTTATTTTCTCTGAAATTATGAAAATAATATTGTTTTTATTTGTACCTTTTTGGCCTTGGTTTTGTTTATCTCTAGAAAAAAATTTCCTTGATGGAGTGCATTAAATGCTAGTACAACAAGTTGTGAGCAAGCTAGTATTGTTTTCGGGATGTAAGTTGGGGAGTTCACCGTACCACAAGTTGTGCGGTTCATGATTATTGGATCTAGCTTACAAATTTAAGAGAATTTGCAGAGGTTGAAGGGTATACACAAAGGGTTTAAGCTGGTCGGATGAAATAAAGGTGTTTTAGGCAATAGGCTTGATTTGCAATTACAATGTGACCAGAAATGTTCTGGTGGCGGAAGTTGGGGATTTAAAGACCAATGGTGCTCGGTGATGGACCAACAAGGACTAATGTTGTGGTGGATTAGTAGGGCATACTAGAAACCATAATATCAGGAATTCTTATTGAAGAGAAAGTAGGAGTAGCATCTCAAGAGATGATAAAAACATAAATATGGTTGTTTGATCATGCGAATCACATGGAATATAGTTCATTTGAGGGATGTGAAGGAAGACCCTTGGTGAAACCATTCAACAAAACCTTGCTCCAGATCCTTGAGTACATTGACTTTGTTTAATTGTGTAGCTGACCCTAACTAATGGGATAAGGCTTTTACGTTCTGTGATCCTCAGGCTCGGTTTGGTGTCGTGGAAGAGGGAAGGGGTGGAAGTAAGAGAGGATAAATGAGAGAAAGTCGCTGAAAACGCAAAAAAAGAACTATAAACTTTGCAACAGAGAAGAACGTAATCTGTTACACATGATTGATTGTGTTGCTTAATTCACAGTGAGTAGTGTTTTTTTAGACCATAATTGATTATGGATCTATTTTTAATTTTTTTTCTTTTTTATTGCAATAATAATGAATACTCAAGAAAATAATATTATCAATAACAAATTGAAAAAATCTCCCTTTCCACTTCATTTATGTACATGGCTTCTCTTTTCATTCATATCTCATATTTCTTTTCTACTCCATTTATTTCTTTTCTCTCTATCAAATAGAGAACTTTAGTTAATCTTCATTTTAAATATTTCAAGATGACTTTTGATCTGATTGAAAATGATTTTGACAGTAAATTGCAAAGTGTACGAGGATGTCGATGTAGCCTATTGTTGCGTTTCATAATGTCACCGGAAAGAGCAAAAGATAATATTAGACAGCATGATCATGGCAGTGTGCCCATTTATGAGGAGTTAAATTTTGCTTCTTTGTGAGTTTATTAGTGAACTTCGACTTGCTTCATAGCTTTACCCAGATATTGAGGATACAAATTGTAATTTATAAATTTTATCTTTTTAGATTAATATTTTGTGATATTTTTATCTTAACATTCTGGATGGATATTCATTGTACTTTCTCTTAATATGTAACTCGTGTTTGCAGGTGGTCTCATAAGTCTTTAGATGGAGGATATGGATGAAACACTGGATGGGACAGTTTGAAGACGAATTTCTCCGTCGGTTATTATATTGAGATGTTAACTTATAAATTGGGATTTTCCGTTGTACCCGTGTAGAGAATAGGTAATTTAAGCACTATGTAGGTTATCGCAATGAAATTAGTCATATAAGCTCTCTTTTAAGTACATTTTTCGCAGTCATTGTTTACCGTGTAAAGGAAAATGGTTCAGTTCAGTATTTTCCACTGCCAAACTCAAAACGCACGCAAGGTACAGCTTTATTTTTGTCAAATGTATAGATAGGGGGATATCCCGGTTATAGACACGACTTTAGCCGTGCATGTTTCCAGTCGAAAGCCACGTTCTACATCAATCTAAGTATTCAACATGGAGTGTGTCAAATGAAACTGCATGATTTTCACTATCTACTCGCATATGTTTTTATTTCGTTGTAAGCATAGTTAGGATCACCTGTATTAAATAGCCAGTTTAATTCTCTCCACTTGACATTTGAGAGGATAAAAAAGGACGAATTTCATTAGTTGGAATGAAACTTGAGTCAAATGCGATCCTTGAGTGTACTCTTGATTATTCACTGAAAGCTAATTCAATATTCTTTGAATGCCCGAACCTAGCCTCGGAATACAAGAAGTCAGTAGGCAGGCAAATTGGCCGGAAACAACAGACGGGAACAGTGAAGGTGTTACAAAAAATGCACATCTTTGGTTGACCAATGTTACATGACAAGTACCCATATAAGGTGGGCTTAAAATTATTTTTCGACTAATATAGAGGGTGGGGGAAGTAAGTTAACCCTCAACCATGGTGAAAAACAGAAAGAAATTGAACTTTTATTACACAAACTGGCTGAAATGACTTGCAGCATACCGAAAGTGAATTTGGACAGGAAATGAAATGTTATATATGGGGGAAGGGTGGGTATGGTCTAGTCGAGGTTGGCAATGACAGCGTCAACAACCTGCTGTGTAGTGCTGACTCCACCAAGATCTTTAGTCATGTACTTCCCCTCCGAAATCACGCGCTTTACAGCAGTCTCGAGTCGGTCAGCAAACGAAGGAAACTGAAGATGTCTGAGCATCATGGCGGAGGAGAGTAGTAGCGCAACAGGATTTGCCGTTTTCTGCTCCACCATCTTCTCCTTTCCAACATTTCCAGCCGAAGCACCTTGCTCAAACACAGCATGATCCGCCCCAACGTTTCCTGCAGTGCAATCACCACAATTATTTATAAATCTTTCATTTACTTCTTGCTTCTTCTTCCTCTTCTAACTAATACTCATTCAAAGTATTCAATTACCTCCAGGCATTACACCAGTGCCTCCAGCAATTCCAGCTGCCGTATTAGCCACTAGATTTCCGTACAGATTAGGAGTGACCTAAGATAAGGAATGAGACGAGATATCAAGTAGCTCTAAAGGCTTAGAAAGTACTATACAAGGAGAATAGCAGGAACGAATTAACTAACCATAACATCGAACTGCTCGGGTTTGGAGACAAGTTGCATACAGCAGTTATCCACAATAATCTCGTTGTACTTGATACCAGGATATTTGGTTGCAACTTGTCGACAAGATTCTAGGAAGAGACCATCAGCGAGTTTCATGATGTTGGCTTTATGGACGGCGGTCACTTTCTTCCTGTTGTTTAGGTATGCATACTCGAAGGCATATTTTGCAATACGTTCGGAACAGAACTTGGACATAACCTGAGTGAGTGAGAGGGTTAGAATTATAATTAGAATGTGTATGATAGATAATGGTAAATTGAAAGAATGGAGAGAGAAGTTTGACCTTGAGGCTCTCCACAACGCCGGGAACGACCTCATGCTCCAGACCTGCGTACTCGCCCTCCGTGTTCTCACGAATGACAACGATGTCAACGTTGTCGTGACGGGTGGGCAAGCCGGGGAGGTTGAAGCAATTCACCAGGGAAGCGTAGAGATCCAGGTCCTTTCTGAGCTGAACGTTCAGGGAGCTTACTCCCCCACCCACCGGAGTCCTCAAACCACCCTTCAGGCAAACCTTGTTCTTCCGAATCGAATCCAGAACCTCCTCCGGCACACGCCTCATGTCCCCGTGCACCTCGTACTTCTCGAAGTAAAGGGGGGCGTGCATGGCCTCCATCACCTGCTCCACCGCGTTCGTCACCAGAGGCCCGATTCCGTCCCCCGGTATCAGCGTTACCCCCCGCGGCGCTCCGTCCCCCGGTCGAGGCATGTACGTCACGCTCCGTCTCATTGCCTTCACCACTGACACTGCCATTCTCACCTTACCTCTCATTGCCATCTCTCTCACTCTCTCTCTCTCTCCCCACCAAAGCAAATTAACAACAGTGAAAACCAAAGGTCCTCTTTGCAATTTCCATTCATGCCCCCAGAGATAAATAAATAAAACGGAACGCTTGTTTATTATTACCTTATTTATACTGAAAGTAAAACAGGATTAGAATTAGGGGAAGAACATCAAATGTCAATTGCGAAGAACAGGTACTGGATTCTGAGGCATGGCAAGAGTATTCCCAACGAGCGAGGCATCATCGTTTCCTCCATGGTTTTCTCCATTCCTTTTAAATCCTATCCTTTCCATCGCTTTCGTAGTTGTTAATCTTCCATTCAATCTCAGGAAAATGGGACTCGCCCCGAATTCCAATTGGCCCCCGATGGTGTTCTCCAGGCACAACTAGCTGCACAATTATTCCGAAAGGTATCTCTCCTCCTCCTCATTCTCCTCTTGTTTTTTTCTCTAAAAACCAAAAACTCTCCCTGCTGTTGAGTTTCGTCTCCAAAACCTCGCCAATGTCAATTAATTGCGCCGCCGTTTTCTCTATATACTCTAACCTCAACTTAACTCTATTATTGGACTCTTCGCAGGAACTAGAGGCCAAAAATATAGCACTTGCTCATGTACGCATTTGCTATTCTCCATTTTCAAGAACAAGACACACAGCAAATCTTGTTGCTTCCTTCCTCAATCTTCCTTTCGAAGGTCCCCAGTGTAAGGTAAGCCATAACTACTCGACCACCACAACTGCAACAACTTCCCTTTCCACTACTCTCATTTTGTCGATCCACATTCTGCACTTACCTTTTCATTCATCCACTAATTTCCCTTCACTGTTTATCCTTCAAATTTCATTTATTCATCTCTCAATATCGTATATCTGTATCTGTTTTCCTATTCTTCTATTATTTTGCCTCATCAACGGAGTATCTTTTACTAAGCAGGTGATTGAAGATCTTCGTGAACGCTATTTTGGTCCCTCATTTGAACTTTTGTCGCATGATAAGGTAAGCCATGCTCAACGCCAGTTTCTTCAGCTGTCTTTTTTGCAATTCGCCTTAATATGTATAGAACATTAAAATAAAATTTATATTCGAAGGGCTTTTATCTATTCTCTGCATCATTTCTATCTTTGGAACATTTAACATGTTCTAATTAAGCTTATCGTTGCTACCATTTAAAGGTTCTGGCGCATATTAGTATTCTCAAACCCTTTAGTTTCCAACTCATTGGTTTCTTCTTTCCATTTATCAACAGTACACAGAGATTTGGGATATGGATGAAAAAGATCCACTTGTTGGGCCCGAAGGAGGCGAAAGTGTCAAGGATGTTGCGGGTCGGCTCGCAAGAGCAGTGGCCAGTATTGAATCAGAATTTGAAGGGTGGTGCTTTCTGTCTTAGATACCACTATGAAGTCTTTTGGTATTCCTTTTTTTCTTTTCTAGCATGAATGTGTGCAACAAATCTTTTGGAGATCTGCAGTTTCTCAAGCTGCCAAAAGACTACTTTAAAATAAGCTGCATTCAGAATTTAGAAAACTTATTTTCTGTTATGACAATTGATCTGACACAGTGCCCTTTTTGAAGTTAAGTAAATTGATTTTGATAGATTTAATTTTGAATCTTTATATTGAAACGTGTACAAGACATTGGACAGTGTGAAAACTGATATTCTAAGGTCAAAATAAACAGGTACAAGGTAGTTCTTTCATCTGTGCTATACAAAATATCATTTTTGTCCTAAAACAAAGGGGGACATTCTTACCTCCTTTAGTATATTTTGGTAGTTTTATTCGTTGCTAATATAATTCTGTCTACATCTTGCAGATGTGCAATTTTGGTTGTCAGCCATGGAGATCCCTTGCAAATATTGCAAGCAATTATGCATGCAGCTAATCAACATAAGGAACCCACCTATGATGACCTAGCATCAATATTAAAGGAAGTTCAGGTGGCACCCATCTTGTCCCAGCACCGCAAATATGCGCTGCAAACTGCAGAGCTCAGGGAAATCATTTGAGATTTGAGGTCTATGATGGTTACAGAAAGAGTCATGTCAGATCCATTTATGATTTCATTTTAAAATACAAACAGCTCCCCTGTAATATTTTAGGAACAGGTATCTGAGTCCGTTTTAGCGCCCATGTCATTGATTACTCTATTGATTATTCAACAAATAATTTCAATCAGAAATAATATGACATCTGATGTGAATTTCAAACAAGGACTCACGGCTGAACATGTCACTAGGTCCATGTTTCCTGACATTTAGCACATAACTCTTCCCAGTAAACGTGGATAACAAAATCCAGCATTTTTCTCCCATTGCCAAAAGCGCTATGCTGTGAGGTGAAGTACCCATTTTTCGTTTTTCTTTGCCAACCACCGAAGTCCCTCTAATCTAGTAGGTCGCATATCTTTTGATCACCAACTCAGCAATCGTATGTGCAAATTTTCTCCACTCCTTCTTTACCATCTTTGTCTCCCCCTTACCATATTACACGTATAGCTTTTCTTTGAGCCTAGTGATGCCTAAAGACTCTTCCGTTAGATTAAGTTTGGAATAGGTATTCTTAAAAATTAGTTTCGATTGATCGGAAAGAAAGAAATGGTATCAATCAGATCATAATGGAATAGAATACAATACAATATCATTTGATTGTTTAAATACTTTATAATGAAAGGATACGAAGATATCATTCTTGAAGACGCGATAAAATAAGGTATGTATCTTATTATCTATACATTATCCTTATTCTAAAAGTATTTTAGATTTTATGTACTGTATATCCTTTACTTAAAGAAAAGAAGTATCCTCTGCCCATCATACACAATAGAATCTCCCCTTTGTGATGACCTTCAAAATCATAGGTGAATCATGCTTGAATGTGGGTTGAGTTCCGTCAATCGATTGTTGCGCTCGAACTTGTTAGAAGGTTCGACAATATCCCTATCCCGAATTATAGAACGAAAGGATCGTGATATTAATTCTAAACTTCTTACGATCCAGTGCTTACGAGATTTAGTCAAATTGAAGAATTATTATTCGTATAAATGTTAGATCCATAAAATTAAGTCAAGCAGTCATTATAATTTTTAAATTAAGTATAACACTTAAAATAAGAAGAATCTTAAAAGAACATTCTTAATGTAATTTTTCTGAAACATCTTACGATCAAGTAAAACTTACTAAAAAATATTAAATGAGAAATGAAACTGCTAAAACTAAAACTTATGAATTCTAATAAGCTTAATAAAATAGACGATATCAGGTGATTGCATTGATCCATTTGAGAACTCTGTTGCAAACTTAACTTAAACTTATTTATAATAATGGTCTTGGTTTAGGTTTATGGTGGGCACATTTTTTATCTTTTAGAATCTACAGAGAAGCTGTCCAACCCACTCTGGAAGATAAGCATAGCAACTTCTCATGTAATCCATTAATCATGTCACACTTTCATACGAACCATCAACTTGACGACTATATATATATACTAAGAGGATGGCTTCATCATATCTTCAATGAATGATATTATATTCATCAGAATATTGGTATTATGAATTGTAAGTGCGTAGTATTAAAGACAGACAAGCGAGAGAGATATATAGAAAATACAATTGTGAAGAAAGTGCAGATGTTTGGTTGTTTGTTAAAAATATGATATAATTGGAGCGGATGTTCATGCGGGCATGGTATTCCTATAATAGAAATATGATTTATTGGGAAGAAGGAAGATGTGGTATTATGATGGAGAAAAGAGACTAGAGTCCCAACCTCAAATCGAGAGTGAGAGGAGGAGAGTTCAAGTCGAGGGAGGAGTTAGGTGAGTGAAGGAGGAGAAGGTTCTCCCCTTTCTGATTCTCCCAATGACACCTCTTGTGCCCACCCAGTGCCTGCCCTGTGGGGAACACTCTCATGCATATGCTGCACTTGTGCCCTTCACCACTCTCCTCTTCACACTTCCCGCTACTTCCTATGCCCAACCCTATCCCTACATTACCAGTGTTCGCAAAACACCCCTTCACGTTCTTGTGACTCGCACGGTGCCCTCCAAGAGCCTGGTGAGACCCGAACACCCTGTTGCAACTGGAGCACTCGAACTGCCACTCATGAACCTGTTCCTCTTTCTCTTTCTCTTTCCCTTTCTCTTTCTCTTTCTCTTTCTCTTTCTCTTTCTCCTTGTTGTTGTTGGAATTGGCAAGCAGAAGCAAACAGGCAGCGACATCGTGGTCTTCCTGAGCCATTATCATGGTCATCTGTTGTTGTTGTTGCTTGTGATGATGCCTTCTTGCGTTGGGGGGAGGGTTGATCCCTCTCCAGTGACGCTCAGGGTGGCATCGCATGTGGCCGAAGAGTGCCTTCCAAGACCAGAACTTCTTGCCGCACTCGGTGCAGGGACGTGGCTCCGAGGATCTCTTCCACCCGTCCTCTTCCATTGACCTTCTCCGCTTCTTCTCCGGTTCTTCACCGCACTCAGAATCCTCCCTCATCCTTCAATTCAACCAAATCCAAAACCTTTTCCAATGGACGCCCCCTGCCTTATATCTCCCGACAGTTATTGTAACTTCTCATCTAGCAGTTTCTCATGCATCTACTATTTATTTTTTTTACATAATAAAATAAAATATTTTTTATTTATTTAAAAACAAAAAAGTCAGTTACTTGTCTCGTCACGTTGCTTCGTGCATGCTGTGCTATCTTTATGTCTCAGAGGAGTAAAGGCACGACGCACTCTTGCTTTCCTTCCATTTCCATATTTCTTTGAAAACGCATGGTGTTAGTATTTCTTTTCAGGTTGGTGACATTTCCAACTTCCATCAGATGCATGCAATGAAGAAACAAAACTTGAGCCTGCATGCATGTCTGGCCAGTCTGTGCTTGATCTCTTCGTGCTAATGCCACCACCAAAATCTCAGTTCTCACTCCTCTCGTAGCTTAAGCAAGAGCTGCAAGATTCCCCCACTTAAACATTGCCCCTCATCGGGTCGTGCTCATTTTACACCTTAATCAGTAGAGTTTAATTTGTATCCACCTTTTCAAACCACGATCCCACAAGTCACACTTGTAACATCTCATCTAATATTTCATATTTCAAAACTATTCACAAATTTGTTCCTTCTAAACTTTTGCAATTGTATAATATGGAAATTTTTTTATATGTTTTTATAGATATATTATTATATATTGTAAATTTTGATTACTCTTTTTTAACAATTTTTTTAAGAATATATTAATTTTCATTAAACTATCTATTATTAATGGATAAGAACTGTTATTTTTTGAAAATACAAATATGAGTTAAAAGTAGACATGAAAAAACTTAAATGACATATAAAAAACAATCACACCAACAACTCATATTTCATTAATGGTGATTCTTCCCAGCTTATCTCCGGTTTAAACAAATCCATATAGTGGTTGCTTTCGTTTTTTTATTCATTTCAAATATTTTTATTTAAACTTATTTATTATCATTAAACAGTATTTTAAAATTATATTTAAGTGCATCATGTCAATATAAAATTAAAGAAATATTTTTTATGATAAAGTTTATTTTAATTAAGAATATAATATATTTTTGATTTAAGTTTATCCTTTCATTTAAAGGTTCAGTTTGATATATTACTATCGTTTCTGCATGTACCATATTAGAAAAGAAGCAGCATGGATGACACATGCAATATATAATCACAATTGCGCATGAATTTGGACCGTTCATTCAAACTATTACAGTGTTGAATTGATGGTTGGAATGTGATAGCAGCAATTGCTATTTACAAGAAGTTCTTCAGGTATTCCTAAACCCAAAAACCCCAATGGGCTGTTTTTTCCAAACCCAACCACTGAAGGGGCCCATTTGAAGCCCAAATATAACGTCTTCACTGCACGTACAGTTCCAAACACACCGTTATAGTGATCCCCATTGTAACTTACCTGCATCCTCAACTTGCTGACTTCACTAAAACATGAAGTGTCTTTGCAAGCAACTTTTGTTCCCCTCATACAACCATCGTCACTGTCTCTTTAACATAAAAAAAGTGGATCAAGTAGATCATATAATAAAAAAACTGAAGCAATGAAGGATACGATCACGAATACACTCTTTTCGAATCTATAGCCAAAGATTTTGAGGGTATATATAAACTTGACCATTTGATTCGACAATAATATGCTTCAAATTCAAATGCCCATCTCATGCCCTTTGTCATAGATTATGGATTTTTTTAATTAAGGAAAAAATATTCACGTGTAAACCAGGTTTACTGTTACTAATAAAATACACATGACTCAATATCTAACGCAGATGCAATACAGATTCGTTGAGATCCATCGAGGGACCCTTTCAAATTTTTATTCTACTATATGGCAAAATTAAAATTTGAAAAACTCTGTCTGCTTACTTCAGAGAATTTCAATCGATGGATAGTTTGACTCACAAAACTCTGAACACAAAGAAGGCCATTGACTCTGCTTTCTAATAAACAACACTTTTTACCGTAAAATGTTGTAGTGTGAGAAATATATTTATGAAATTTCAAACAACACTTTGGTCATAGTTTTTAGTTGAATTATAGAAATTATAGAGATGATGAGAGTAACATAAAATAGCAGTGGAGGGTATGAAGGCAACATGCATGCATTAAATAATAATTGGTTTGAATGAAGGGCGTTGATAATAGTTATTATTGTATTGTTACTGCTAATGAAAGAGACCATGAAACAAAAAGAGAGAGAAGATTGAATAAAAGACAATTGTTGATAACATCCGTGTGAGATATGGAAATCCAAAACATAGCATAACTGTGTGAATGATTCAATGCGATCGAGAATCTAAAGCCTTACGATTGCCTATCTCGAAAACATGCACAACACTTGTTTATATTATTAGTATTTAGGATCCTCTTCACACTCATTGCCGGCAATGCCATGCTCATTTTATTTTTTGTTTAATTTGGTTTCCTGTTTATGAGACATGTTGCATTGCTATGAAAACTCATTTCATCACTATTTCAATACTAAACTAAAATTACATGTTAATGTCAAATCTATAGATTGTAGAGCCTAATCTCCGTTGCTCTACGAGGGAATTTGGAACTCGAGGAGGAGAAACAAGTCAAGGCCAAGATCCCAATAAGGAACCTCCCAAGCACCTTCCACCTCCACACACCATTTTTTTATTTTAACTTTCTTCCTTTACCACATCCACACATTTCTTTCTTTCTAACTCCACACAAGAAAAATGCTTCACAAACCATTATAATAAAAAAAACATGTCCTTTGTTTACCAAAAAATAATACATGTATCACTTAACTAAATACAATTCAATTATGTTGTTGGTATTATTAATAATATTACTTACAAAATACATAACATATTACAGTGATATTCTAATTTATTTTACTGTGATGTGAATCACAACTAATTTTAAAAAGAAATTATTTGTGATTGATAATATTTTTATCCCATACGTGACTATAATTCTTATTATAAAAGTTTTTTATGATAAAATAAATATTTTTTTAGAGTTACTTATGATTCATACGATGATAAAAATAAATGAGAAGATCACGGAGTTGTTAAGTTATAGATTTCATAGTCTTCTAATAATAAGATAACTTATTATATAGAAATGTTCCTTCACACATATTGATCTCATGATAGAGATTAAAATATCGAGAAAAGAAAAATCTAAAAACTAAAATGGCCGCCTTTTTATTTAGAAATCGAAAACATGGTAAAGAATATGAATGCAACTTAATTGATCTTCATAATACATTAATTGATGAAGCAGTTGAAGTTAAAGGATGGCACTGTGAATATGGGTGAGATGAAAGAGAAGCAAAAAGACCGAAAGGCAAAGGAGAAATAAAAAAATGTAGAAATAAGGAGAAGAGGAAAGGAAGTGGGCTAGGGTGTCTAAGTTTCACAGCATCTGACTGGGTTCTAACGTCACTCAACATAAACGATAGGTTAGATGTCAAATCACTCCAACATGCAAGTGGACGACTCAATCTCAAAAAGATATCATCATCGTTAATAATGCTCCATCATTCTCCTCTAATCTATAATTAATACTCATCTTATCATCACACAAAACACTCATCAAAGTAAAATTAGGTATACAAATTCCATAACTAAAACAAAACTTGGATATGGATACAATTATAAAATTAGGGCAAGCTGAATCCCGTTCTGCTTTTGGCTCTAAATTTTGTTTTTAAACCTTTTGTTCGTTTATTTATTCACTGTAGTGGCCATTGAAAACTGTTAACACGTTAAAATCAATTATTATATAAAACATCACAAGTTGCAAGAGGAAAGACCTTAACAAATCTTTTGCTTATAAAAGGAAATTAGAACTATCAAATATATTATTCTTTATTACAATTCAAGATTTTTTATTTTTTTCTTCCTTTTTTCCAATTTCTTTCTTTGCTGAGTTAGCTCCCACCTCCCACTTCAACCTTTCCATTTTCAATTTCCGTTCTCCTTTCAAACCCTAATCAATGCTACCTCGATCAAAAGCTTGCATTCTTGGACCTTGATTCCGCTAAAGTGATTGAAGTTAAATATCATGAAGAACAGCAACGCCCTATATCCATGTTCTGCGGGAAGCGCTACCGTGCACTCTGACACTTGTAGCCGCGACCAGAAGACATTTAAGTGTTAATGGCAAATGAAGACTTGTGGAACTTAAAACTCATTAACAATTACTCATCAACACTTATTTTTCATTTATTAATAATTAACGTTTTAGAATTTCAAACCAAAACTGATTAAGTTTTCTCAATTATATCCTTATTTAAATATTTTTTCTATTCCATAATATCGGTAATTTTAGTTTTTTTAGAAAAAATAAATTTACATAACGTTCTCAATTCCAGTCAAACACTGGTTATTTTATTTATAATTACTTCATTTTTTTTAATAAAAATAACGTATTTGCTGGGAAAATAAGATCATTTAGTAAACTTATTTTAGAAAAGCAATATATTTATCAGTGTTTTTCTATTTATGTAAAAAAATTAATTTCAATCATGATAGAAAAAATATCTCTCAATTGTTAATTGTTATCTTATGCTTACAAGAGACTGAAATGCATAGAGAATAACAATAGTTATACCATTTCAAAAGATGTTTCTTTTAATAGTCATTTTAATTCTTGACATTTATTGTTTTTTTTAATCAGCAACTTCACATTTATTGTTATTGAACAAGTTTATAAATAACCAATCAGAGCACTAGTTTATTATCAATAATAATTAAGACACGTTATATATATATATATATAAAAAAAAAAAAAACTTAGTCCAAACTTATATCTAGTAAGTATTTTTCAATATAAGCGTAACAATTTTAAACAAAAAAGAAGAAAAATATTTTTATTTATATTTGAATTCAGAGGGAATGTTATTTTACACTATCTCAGTGTATAACTTTTCTCCCATTTAAAAAAGTGATTGATTCAAAATGACTCCATGTTTATCCATTCTCTTTGTTATCAGAATAATATATTTTTTCAGTTTTTAAGAGTTATGTTTCAATAATACTCCTACGTACATACAACTAACAGCAATGAACATATTACCACTCAGTTCATCTCTAACCAGTTTACTCACGAAGGTTGTGTAAGGTAAAATAAAAATGTAATAATTAAATTATCACGCTTTAAATGAAAGAAATTAACAGAAAATGTCTTAAGGATTTAAATATTTTTTTAATGAAAAATTATTGACTTAAAATAATTATGGAAAGAAATGGTTTAATTGGTGTATTATTGAGTGGGCAGCGAAAGAGAGGAACTTTGGGGATTGAATTGCGTGTCAATATTATATTGGATAATAGAGTCAATAGGATTTTCCACTTTCAAATATCTGCTTATTTTCTGAATATACTATCTATCATTCAACACTAGTAGTATTCACACTTTTTCCTCCATCAATATCAAACATCAATCATTATGATTATTATTAAACACTCTAATCAACTTCGACTAATATAAGGTTAGGCTTTCTGTTTACTATATAATAGTAATACTTTTAAAAGTAAAATCACTTCGATCTCACTTTTCTCCTAAATTATGATTGCAATTTATAAAATTAAATTCTTAGTTCAGAAAAATCTTAATTAGAAAAAAAAAATGAATCCACAGTGTTGTGGTGCTTATGTAGTATACACGTGTCAATAAAGTAAATGAAGAGGCGGCTCAATTTATTTTAAGTATAATTATAATTAATACTAAAATTTACTGGAATGTAGGGTAGGCTCACTCTTCTAGACTCTTCTATGCGTTAATGCTGTGCTCCTGTTCATTTTTTTTCTTTAATATTTTCTTATTCTCTTTATCCGTCTCACTATTTTTATATTATTTTTTAATTCGTTAGAAATTGAAAGGAGATTCCTTCGCCGACCTATTTCTTAAAAGCGATTTCTTTCCTTCCCTCAATCACTAATCACTAATTACTAATTACTGTTTATGCGTAAGCCCATTAACCATCATCCACCTCCACATAAAGTAGACTTCGTTAAGGAATTAATTATTTTAATAATTCATTACTACTATTATTATTTTAAAAAAATCAATTCACTTTATTTTATTGTTCGAGACCACAACACCTTTCTATTATCACTTTCTTCCTAATATAAAATCCAATCTTCAAAACACAACATACGGCTTTTATTTCATTGCCAAGGTTTGGGTTTATTTTCAATTTCTGAATTTTAAAGTGCTATCCATGAACAATTAGCTTGTTTCTTATATTCATAGAATGGGAATAATTAGGGAAAAGGAGCCATCGATTATGAAAATGAACGTGAAGATAAAAAATTAGAAGAAAAAAATGGTAAAAATACGTGTTACTAGTATTTCTCTTATCATGAACCATTTATGAATAAGTTTGAGTTTAAGAATAATTTATGTTTTTTAAATTGTATTATTAATTTAAAAATTCAAACCTCATAAGGGATCTTAGCTTTCAATTTTTCCTTGTAAATTATTGATGTTTTCAAATCAAAGCCTCGACTAATATTTTTCTTTCAACTGTACCCTTATTTCAATTAAAGGGGTGCAATTTATGATTAGTTAGAAATTAATAGCTAGCTGGAAAAAAGAATAACAAAACTATAATGCCTTATCACGATTTTTAATCAGAGTAGAAGATTAAACACGAGTATTTTAATCGAAATAAATATTAATTAATATTTAAGTACGGAACAAAGGAATATACAATTTTTATTATTTTAACATATAAGCCATAGGATATAGATCTTACTAGTTCAAAAGCAGCACATAAGAGATGTTTAAACACTTCATTAAAATTTTAATTATTTTAGTTACTGTCTTTTTCTATTGTATATTTTTTTTAACTTAATTATTGCTTTTGTTAAGAAATTGATCAAGGGAACTCATCGTGTTATAAATATCTGATATTTGTAAAGATGACAAATATCTGTATTTAAATTATTAATATTAAATATTAAATATACTTGAAAAAAATATTTAAATTAACTTTTATTATGAATTTATATTGAATACATTCTATTGAAAATTACTAATTCAATTTTAACGATCAAATGTAGCTTTCAAAATAAAAAAAAAAAAATGAGATTTAGAATGCGAGTTAAGAGGTTGAAAAGTAATTTTAAAATACGTTGTGACCACGTCGATTTCATGACAGATGTCAGAATAAAATCCTTCTTCATATACCAATTTATTTATTCTTTTTGTATTGTTTAATATATAATTCCTTAATTTTAAACCTAAACAAGAGCATCTTGAATTCAATTCTTTTTGCATTAAAGTTATAGTTAACGTTGATGTTTAATTGTGGTATTGGATGTTGAGTGTTGAAGAGTTAACAGAGTGAGAAATAAACATGGGAGAGAGAAAGATGTTGCTATAATGAGATTTTTATGAGTGAATAAATAAAATTATAATAAAATAATTTTTTAAAAAATATAGAAGGGATGGATAAACAAATTGGTTGTAACGATTTAATATGTTTTGAAAGAAATGTATGGATAATAAGTGGCAGGCTGATGGAGAGACAAGAAAACAACTTAGGTCTAAATGAGCTCTGCAAAGGCTTATTAATGTCAAAAGTAATGATTAATGTTCAATGTAATGCATTTGATATAGACTTCTGATGTTGAAATGTGAAATCCACTACGAGTATAAATTTCTAAAAGAGTAATACGATACATCATTAAGTATTTAAAATTTATCAGAATCATAAAAGACGTATTTAAATTAATAGTTAATTAAATATTTAATACTTTATTTTATTATATCATTTATCTTATTCCATATCTCTTATTTTTTCAGTAACCTAGAACGTTGCATTAGTATATTTTTCAAATGGTAATTTATATTTACACGAGTCACCTTATAAGAATACACGTTGTAATATATTTTGAACAATTAGGGGAGGTTATCAGTGAATGGTGAAGAATGTGAATGTAATGGTGCTAAAATAATTAAGAAGTTTTGTGCAGGTCTTAAAAGAGAAGTATAGAGTAAAATAAAAAAAGTATTGAGATATATTTTGTTTTTAAATTAATGTTTACCGTAAAAGAGTAGTGAAGCTTTGAAGAGATTAATGTTATATTTTTTAGAAAAGAGGAAAAGAAGGTTTGTGATGTAGGTTGGTGGAGATGCGCATTGTGTTGTGTCAATTAATTCACCAATGAAAGAGAGAAGAATCTTTTTGAGTTTGGCGGTCTCAACTTGGATATGACCTCTTTTTGTTTTATTAAAAGAGTTACGAATGAGGAACAAAGCTTAGTTGTATTGGTAAATATAAATAATATGTGTATTTATGGCCAAAGAAGTCGTGCCCCTTTACGCAATTTCCTATTCATCTATTGGGTTGCCACGTGGCGAAGAGAGAGGGAAAAGAGAGTGAAGCACTCCTACTCCTAAATTCTTCACGGTTATGATCTCCCACTATTATGCAGCCGCTTCTGCATACTTATATTATTTCTTATTACCTTAAAATTATGATATTATACATTCAAAGAGGTGCCACTTTTTATTACACAACACTCCTATATATCAATTTTATATTATTTCCTTCGATAACGAACAAAATTATTACTCTCAACACTAACACAGCGTTTCAATGGATTCTTAAATTATAATTACTTTTTGGTGTATTTACGGATATTGGTAATAACTATAACAAATAGTTAATATTGGTATGAGTCTAGAAAATACGTACAGTTTAAGGAGTGGAGAGGCTGAAAAGATGTGATGATGTAGGTGAGTGTGATAATTAATGAGTATGATGTGTGTTTATGTTATGTTTTATAGTGATGTTCTGGTATTGGTCAAAAGGGTGATGTGTGTATCACACTGCTCCTACATATATGTGTTTTCTATCTTTCTTTGGGTGCCCCACTGATTTGAATTAATGTTTATACATGTTGCTTTCAGAGTGAAAACTAGTTTATTTTTTTAGTTGTTGTTTGAAGTAGAGGAAGCAGCTAAAAATGTAATAGATGAATATAATTAGTTTACAGCAGTGATTAAGGGGGAAGAGATGTGGACATAAATAAATAAACACCGGCCACCAGAGAGAGTAAGCCCACTTTCTGCATTTGCTTACTCCTCCTGCTCCTGGGTCCCACTTCAAAACAAGAAATTTTCCATTTCTGTTCATTCACTTCTATTCTATTCTATTCTCTCTCTCTCTTTATATATAAGACCCTTGTGGATGGGTTTCATGTTGAGTTGTGTTGAGTTCATCAAGTACTCATTTTCTGAAGCAATTTAGTGCAGATTCATCCGTTAAATTTCCTTGCTTTTTCCATCTTCATCTTCCTCCCTATAATCTTGGGTAGGTGAGTGAGTACCGCTGCATGTCTATTTTCTCTCTCTCCGTCAATAAACTTAATTGCTTACTTGTTATGTAATGAAAAATCATAGGATCACGTCCATCCATCGTCAGAGCCAAGTGAATTAAGAGGGCAAGAACAGCATGGAATATGGTGGTGGGTTTGGGAGCTTGTGGGAGTGCGGTTCGGCCTCGGAAGAAGATTCGATTGAGGAGCTGCTGGGAGAAGGTTGCTGGGTGGAAACGAGTGGAGTTGGGAGCTGCGAGGGTCAGTACATGGGAACTTCAGAAGCGGAGATGGAGGTGGAGATGAGGAAGAGATGGTGGATTGGACCCAAGGCTAATTCCTCCGTGAAAGAGAGACTGGTGGTGGCTGTGGGGTATATGAGAGAATGCACAAAGAACGCGAACGTGGTGATTCAGGTGTGGGTTCCCTTACGGAGTGGGCTTGTGGCCGGGCCTGAGTACCTGAGCAGAAATCCAGATGAGTGGGTTGCAGTTGAGATGAACATGAACATGAACGTGAACATCGGAAGGGACGTAAGCCTTCGGTTCTATAGAAGCCAGGAGTACCCGCGCCTTCCTTATTATGTGGACGTTCCTGGTTCCTTAGCCCTCCCTGTGTTGGAAAGAGGCACCCACACATGCCTCGGCGTCATCCAGATTCTAACGCCTCCCTCCGACACCATCAACTATTGCCCGCAACTTGTTAACAATAATCTTCTCTGCAATTCTTTCCAGGTACTTCTTCTTTAACAACAAATACTCTCATATTTTGTGGCATAGCATAGGATGTTTAGTGAGAATTATTGGAACAGGTATTTGAGGAGGTGTACGAAGCAGCAGTGAATGAGATGGCGGAGGTGATGAGGGGTGTGTGCAGGGCGCAGAATGTGGCATTGGCTCTCACCTGGGCTCCTTGTTGCATCCAACAGGGAGGCAAGTGTGGCTATGGCCATTCCACCGATACTCACTTTTCAACGGTGGAGAGAGCGTGTTTTGTGGGGGATGCCCAAGCACTTCCCTTCAAAGATGCTTGCTCTCAGCACCACCTCTTGCGCGGCCAAGGAATCGTGGGCACAGCCTTCACAACTTCCAAGCCATGCTTTGCGATCGACATAGCCGCCTTCACCAGAGCCCAATATCCTCTCGCTCACCACGCCAACATCTTCGGCCTGCATGCTGCCGTCGCCATTCCTCTAAGGACCCTCTACACCGATTTTGTCCTCGAGTTCTTCCTTCCCAGGGACTGCCATGACAGGGAACACCAAAACCACTTCCTCAACTCCATATCCCTCCTCCTTCAGCAGTCTTGCCGGAACTTGCATGTTGTCATGGGGGATGAATTCACGTTGCCGCCGCCACCGCCGCCGCAGCAGCAGCAGCCATATCTTGGTAACAAAGAGGAAATAGTTGTGAGTGAGAAATTGGAATCCCAGTGGCAGGCAGAAGCGTGCGGGTCGTGGATTGCGCACATGATGGAGGCCCAGGCCCAGGCCCATGAACAGAAGGGGAAAGGAGTGTGCGTGTCGTTGGAATACCTGGAAGAGGCGAAAGAGGAGTTCAAAGTGACAGGCAAGTGCAGGTGGGAGAGTGGCAGCGGTGGTGCTTACGAGGCGGTAGATGTACAGGAGCAGCAGGTGTTTGGCGATGAATCTCAGACTCAAACTCAGACTCTTGGTGGGCGACGTGGCAGAAAGTCCGGTGAGAAGAGGCGTACGAAGGCGGAGAAGACTATCAGTCTGCCAGTTCTCAGACAGTACTTTGCCGGAAGCCTGAAAGATGCGGCAAAGAGCATCGGAGGTGAGATATATATACGTATATATCATCATGAATCAAACTCGTCCCTTCCATTCCATTACTTTCTTTCAATTGATTTATTAATGAATGAATGAACGCATGCATGCATGCATGCATGCACAACGCTATATGCAGTGTGTCCCACAACTCTGAAAAGGATATGCAGACAGCACGGGATCACGAGGTGGCCATCGAGGAAGATAAAGAAGGTAGGGCACTCTCTGAAGAAGCTTCAGCTTGTGATCGATTCAGTGCAGGGTGCGGAGGGTGCCATACAGATCGGTTCCTTCTACAACAGTTTTCCGGAGTTGAGCTCTGCCACCTCTCACTCATCCATTCCCAACTCCAAGAACAATAATAACAGCAGCAATAACAACAACAACTTGTACGGCCATTCCCCACCCTCATCCTCCTCTCCTTCCACCGTGCCTCCTCAACACCAACATTTGTATTTCAGCACAGCCAACGTCTCCCAAACAACAGCTCTGAGGGTGAAGGCTACTTTTGGGGATGAAAAGATCCGTTTCAGCCTGCAACCGAAGTGGGGGTTCAGAGATTTGGAGGTTGAGATTGGAAGGCGTTTCAATGTGAAGGATGTGGGGAAGGTGGTGGTGAAGTATTTGGATGATGAAGGAGAGTGGGTTGTTTTAGCCTGCGATGGTGATCTGGAGGAGTGCAAAGACTTGCACACAACCTATGAGAGCCGCACCATTAGACTCGCCCTCTTTCAACCTTCTCCTTAACCTTCTTCATTCTACTCTCTATTTTCTCCCAACCATTTTTTTATCTCCTTTCTTCCTTCCTTCAAATGCTAACATTTCCATCAACAATCTCTTCCTTCTAAACAAATTTTAAGTTCTTCTGCTATCTCCAAATATATCTACTCAATCGTTTTAATTTTCTCAACTACTTAGTGCTAACACAGCCAATAAGATGTCACCATTATACATCCATCAAGTTTAATATATGTTACTGTTTGATATTATTCATTGAAAATCACAAATTTCATGAGTATCAAACACCATTCTGTACTTTTCAATAAATTTTAACTGCTAATAAAGGTGGCTCTTTCCTTCGTAGAATTCAGCATGTAAGTTCATAGAAATATACCAAAAGCACTATTAAAAAATTGGTAGAAAAATTAACATATTATTATATATACCCAAATTCATTCGAACTACTATAATCAAAAGTGTATATATGTCTTTAAAAAAAATAAGATAGCTTAACAATAAGGTTACACTTTTGTTTCAACAGAAGCCAACTTTTAGACGTGCAAGAGTGAAGAATAGCACAAGTAATTGATGGCAAAAATAAAATATACAGATTGTAAAGTTGGGAGAGGCTACATATGTCTTTCCAATTTAATTTATAAGTTTAGTTTCCTAGAATTAACTCTTATTGATAAGAAAGAGATCAGTTAAAATTAATTAAGTATTTAAGAGTTTAAAAAATATTGCAATTAATACTTAACGTATATATGCAAGTTTGCAAGATTACATAACTAAAAAAAAAAATATGTTAGAGAGTGTATTTCAATATATTTTAATCAATAATAAAATGTTTGTTATTTCAAATGTTTTAATAATAATAATTAAAACTGCATGTCCTATATATTTTTTTAATATTTGGATGAAAAAGAATTTAATATATTTAGTTGTCAAGTCAAAAATTTGGATGGACAGCTTTTTTCAGAATAAAATCAAACTTTAAAAGTTAGAGAGACCAAACTTATAATTTATTTTAAATATTTAAAAAAAAATCATTAACTGTTGTTTAATCATATATTTAAAATTTATTTAATTTTGCGCGCTTTAAATGATTTCAACAATTATATATACATCCAGTTGAATTAAATAAAAATAGAATGATTGAAATTCAATGATTAAACTGGAGTTACTGGTAAATTCGAAACGAAAATTAAAAAGGCAACAAAGAGCGATGGTAAATTCAACATTTTATTCTTACACTCCATTTTCCTTTCCTGCACCTCCATATATATATATATATTTCAGAACTTATTTCAAGTGATTAGGAACAAAATGAAAAATGAACTTCTTTACATTTCTCAAAAATTTTGTAACACCACAATTTTTACTTCTAAATTATTAAAAATTTGTGAAAAAACTTGAAGAGAACTTAAAAATTACGACATTCACTGTTGTCTTTATAAAATAAAGTATTATCCAAATATAACTTTCAAATATTTTTGACGGAAACCCAAAAAATAACCAAAATACCTCTAGTATCATCAAATATTTTATCAAAATATAGTTGCACAAATTACTGAATATTTATTTTCAATTATAGTATTAACTTTGATTTAAAAACCTTTTTTTGAATTTTTCTTCAACTGTCTCTATTTCTATGTAAATTATCAAGATACCCATGACTATTTTTCTGCAACCGAGTCCGTTTTAATTGAGAAAATTATTTTTATCATCAAAATTATCAATTTGACGTTTAAATGATAAATGCATTCCATAAATTATATTTAAAGATTTTTCGAAAAGTTATAATAAGTATTAACTGTAGTAAAATTGAAAATATGACAGTTTAAGCTTAATCAATATTTTCTAAAAATAAAATTATCTAACTCTCTTTATACTTTTAAACGTGATTCTCAGGAATATTCTAATAATGAAAATCTTTCATTGAAAATTGAACTTGGGGTTATTATCAGAATTGTTATGGGTATTTGGTAAGTTAGATACCCTAACATCGTTTGAGAATGACAACTATAGTCAATTACAAAACGATGTATATAGCACTTCTACTAAACTTATAAACGGATTTTTGCTTCAAATATCAGCAAATGTTCTCGGAATTATATACACAATATAGTAACTGTGGTGATCAAACCTACCAATCATCAGAAATTAGCAGCTGTTTAACCGTGAACATGTTCAGATATATAAGCAATGAGCTTCTCAATCTAAAAGTCAAAAGAAAAGACACTATTAATCCTTATCAGGACAATTTTTCTGTTCATTAAATGTGATAAGCGTAGTTAAATTCTAATTAGAGGCTCTGTTCTGATGAAGCGCAGAGGGCACGTCGTCTTCTAACTGCTCCTTAATGACTGTATATCTCAACGGAGGACCAAACAAGCTCAATACCACCTGAAAAGAAAGGGCAGGAAACGTGAGATGTTTCTAAATTAGTTACTGTACATAAGTTACCCATTTAATCCTACAGTTGAACATATTTCATCTTTTAATCCTTATACTTAAAATTGTCTTAATTTTTATATATACTATTTTTATTCTTTATAAATTTAGACAGTAGGAACTAAGATATTAAAAAGGTATGTATAGAGACTCAAACAAATTAAAATTATACGCATAAGGATTAAAATAAATGATTTTTTATTATAAAGATTTAAAACAAGACTGTATATAATCATAAGAACTAAATGAGTGATTAAACTTTGTGCCTATATATTTTTTTGGGTACAGAAAGGTTTAGGGCGAAGTTAGGCTATCCTAAGGTCAAAACATACCACAAGCCTCAGCAAGGGCTTACAGTGGTGCTGAGTGCTAGCAGATTGCCCAACAATGAGGATTGCTAGGAAGTAGGAATTGAACCAAAGCCGTAAAGGTAAAGTGCTCGATTACTATAGGCATCACTAATCCAAGTGGTGAATGTATGGATTAATGATTAAGCCACTTGTAAGGCATCTTGTAACACATCGTGAAATTGAAAGCCAAGTGTGACCAATAAAATGGAAACGGAGTAAAATCTATTTCATGACATCAAGAAAAGCTACAGTCATTTGTAGAGTAACACCAAACACCACAGACTTACTGGTAGAAACACAAGACCGTGTAAGAAGCCAATGATAACCAAGGCGAGGTACATCTGGAAGTAATACACCTGCAAAGACCCAAAAGCTACTTTTAACAATTATTGATCAGACAAGCAAGTATTGGAGCCAAGGGCCATATGCACATACCACAAAAATTTCAGATGTAGAGAAGCAAAGGACGATAACTCCGACTAATTTTGTAAGTGTGATTCCACTGCCAAACAAAGATAAATAATTTAGTCATAAATGCTATACCTGTACAAGTTCTCTGACAACAGAGCAAGAGTTATATCAAAAGTACAGAACTGTATACTAACTCAAACTTTTCACAAAGTCCAATGGATCAAAAGTTCGTTCACTGAAGATAAAAAGAACGAATGACCACAAACAATATTGAGATTGATAATAAGATATCACACACAAGTACAATAACTAAATGCACCTATTTATACCATTAAAAAGCCCAAGCATTAGTACTTTCAGTACTAGCCCAACTGCTAGCGGCCTAGCCTAGGTTTACTAATATCCCTAATATCTTCTAATGGTCACCCTCAAGCCGAAGCTTATTTTACAAGTTGATTGACAAATACAGTATGCATATTCGATGTGTATCCAATGAGTGATACAGTTATTTTAAAATATATACAATGCAATATGTCTAAGACACATAACTAGATATATATAAAATGCATAAAGCATAAATTAAGAACATATCTATTGGACATTGCTATAAACAAAATCAAATAGAAATCATTTTCATCATAAATCACTTCATATTTTGCCACGTTCCTATCATATACACGCTTCTGTGTTTATATATAATGCTCGCTTATATGTCTCATACGTAGCTGTATTGGATATTTATAATTTTTAAAGGCTTGGAAACTTAAGGCTGAGTTCCCCAAATGCTTATCAATTGATATTTGAGCTGGTTGTCAGTGTCTTAAGAAGGATCCCCACAACCAAACAACGCAGCCACTCAGGTGCCCACCTATACTGGCAGCTGAATGGCTGCCAATAGATCAGAATATCCCTTCTTTATTTCTCAAGGATATGGATCCTGCAAACCAATATTAGCACAAGCCCAAGCCAATTCTTTTGCAAATGGATAAGGATCCCGCAAGCGGAAATGCAAAGAGATGAAGTGATCATGGACTTGCCATGATAGATGCTACTAGTGTAATACCATGATAGATGCACAATGTATCCTGATTTTGATAAATACGTAGCGAGCTACAGTCGGTCCAAGGCTACAAATATTAAAGTCCATGGCATTTCCAAATGAAACAATACATATAGTCAACCTGAATACAGAAGCCCCCATAGTACACAATGCTGTCTTTGCTCGTTGGCTCCTATCCCCCAAGCTTACCTGGGAAAACATATACAAAGATCAGAAAATGTTCGTAGTCACCAATAGACAGGTGGTTCAATTGCATAAAGTCTCTGAATTAATCAAACTATCAATATTCCCCTAGTGACAAAGCAGGTTGAATTTCACATGCTTTAGTAATCCCCATAACCTCTTTCTGTAACAAATAGGAAGTAAACACATATCACTGTTTCCTTGAAAATACAATCACACCTTACATGGAAGACCTGTCAATTTATAGAAAGGATCAGACTAACCGTGAAGGCATGGACTATATGCACACAAAATTCCACAGCAATCCCTATTGACATAACAAGGTTTACAACAGACACTGCATTGAGTTGGATACCCAAAATTGCCATTACACCCTGCAGGAGTCACAACGGTCATTTGTTTCACTCTGTAACTGAGGAATTAAAAAAGATATGAAAAGGAAAGCAAATGAAAGATGAAACAAATTTGCAGCTGTAAGATAAATGATACCATGAGGTCCAAAATTATCATGACAAGAACAAGTAATACGATTGCTGAACTCCACAAGCTGCATTGAAAAACACAAAAAAGAAATACTTATACCTGTAATGGAGAGAATATATTTTTAGTTTTAAGTTTTAACTGTAAAAATGCAAGACTTAAGTATACCTGGATGTGATGACCAGACAAACAACAAAAATAGCACCTGTGATATCAAGTTATTTAACGAATTTGATTAAGGAAAGATAGTCTTGATATGATACATTTTCACACAAGTAATAATTGAAGAATCTATGTCAAGGAGAAAGGGGAAACAAAACATGGACAAAGGGTAGGTAGACATAAATTAGATTTTCACTTTCCAATTTTGGTCCAATCAGAAATGTTAAGAGGACGGCAAATATGTATTACCCATGGATATGTAGTTGAAACCCCAATACTGAAATCTTTCATACATAAAAAGCAACAGACGATGCTATATATCCTTTCAAGAAGCAGAAATAAAGTGGTTTGGCATTGTTAAGATGACAAAACTACTTCATCAAAGATGATATAGATAGAATTTAGAAGTTTGAAGCGAAGAACATGAGTACAAACCTTCTCAATAAAGGCTAAAATTTCAACATATAAAGTGAAAAGTGCAAACATGAAGGAAAAATGAAGGATCAAAACAGACCGTCCAGCTTACACAAGGTTGACACATGAGTATGTTATTCTGCGATTATATGCATTATTTAAATGGGTTTGGAATACCAACCTAGTGCTATGGTAATGTTGATCAGAGATAACTTCCATACATCCAGGTATTGTTCAAAGAAGATATAAAACACTGAGTACGGAAAAATATCCATCTGCATGAGATAAACTTTAGTCAACAAGAAGTGGAGATCCTCCAAAGAATCAATAATTTGGGACACTATACAGGTTCAGCCATTACAAAATGGTCCGTAAGGATGAGCAAACGGAAACTATATCCATAATCATATGAACTTCTATTTTGTTATAAACTTAATATAACCAAAACGACATTCCAAGAAAAAGTGATAACAATACCAACAAACATGGGGACTCAAAGGTCAAGAAAAAAAAAGGACAACATTTCCAAGTAAAATATTAGATTGGTAAAAGACAGAAATAATAATAATAACAACAAAAACAATCACAATAACACTAAATCAGTCCCTTTTAGCAATAATATAATTTACCCTTCTCATATCATTCTACTATAATAATGTTCATTATTATTGAAAACTCACAATAGTCAACTGAATCTAGTTTTTCTTCTATTACCAAATCTTTTATGATTAATAGCCTTTATTATCCTTAAATTATTGTCATTAGTGTCAATTTTTAGTTGCTGAATATTCGTTATAAGAATATGATTAGATATTGTTTCTAGTCCTTATAAATATGTAATTTTTTATTTTAGTTTATATAAATATGTTAATTTTTTTATTTTATTCTCTACAGGTACATCACTTTTTTTTTATATTTGATATCATACGTTGACGTGACACTTTTGATGACTGACGTCAACATCATAATTTGGTCATTGTGTTGATGTGACAGGTGATGACACCATCATGACTTCATGATAATGTCATCAACCTTAGGTTTAATAAAGGAATTTAACTTCAAAAACCAAAAGCAAAAAAAGAAAAAAAGTTAAGAGGGATCAAAATCAAACAAAACAAGAATTAAGTCAATCCTATTTTTCATGGACAAAAAAGTTAATTAAGTCATAATAGGTATAGAGTCAATCATAAAGAAAAGGCTCATAAATGCAGTTCTAAAAAAAATAAAAATTACAAGGAGAGTAAAATATGTGAAGACCATATTACAAACAATTCTTAGATCCTGAATGCAAAAAACAGCTCAGGTAAAAATGCATAATGCCATTGATGCTCAAACCTTTAAAGAAGTAGAAATTCTTGCCGAAAAATCCCTTGCAGCTTTTATTGCATTAACATAGTCACCCTAACAAGATTTTGATTAGATCAAGCAGAGAACTGTGAAAATTTTGCTAAAGCAAGGAAAATAAGATCATCACTTATCACTCTGCTGCTTACTTGACTATTAAGTGGAGTGTGATAAGTTCGGAACTCAGAAGCTTGAATGATACCACTCTCATAACCTGCAAGCTCAGTTATAAGCAAAATTTGTATATCAGATTTTAATATTTATGAATTTTATAGCAAATACAAAGGCAACAGAATAAAAGGTTTGCTCTTCAAGAAAGGGGGAATGAGTATTTTTTTTAAACCATTCAGATCTACACTGTTGGTGTAGGCTCCATGACCACCCTTTGCACAATCAGCTGATGGAAGTGCATCAAGAAACCAGGGAAGCTTCTCTCTGAACTGTGCCGTAGATGGACGATCATTAACCAAATCCGAGTGGCGGAAACACTAGGAATCAACCACAAAGGTCAGTTGTTTTACCAATTCACCCTTTTGGTTTACATTTGCAACTTTTGGGCAAGTAGTATCCTACGTAATAAACAAAAAACTTAGGGGAGAAAGTATATTACTGTTGTACAGTCTGTGCACACTCCACCCAACCCACACGGTCCTTCATCCGGTAAACAGCAAGGTGGCTGAAAAATACAGATACTTACTATTACAAATGAAAATATACACATAGATACATCGAACAATATTTAGTTAGATTAATCATTTAAACAATTGATTTAGAAACAAAAACAAGGCCAAAAAAAAATGAAACCAGAGTATCACAAAGTATATATACTTATATATGTTGCATGAATATAAGTTCAAAACATGTAGGAGAAAACAGAAGTTCAACGCGCTGCATGCAAATTTTATCCAACAACATACAAAGAAACACGTACCTGATCATCAGGTGGACAATAAGAGCCATTTGTGAATTTTCGGCAGCAGCTAAAAGCTTCGGGTGATATCCATACAAGGAAATCATCAAGCCACGATGCAGCTGGTTTGGCTATGTAGCTTGATTTTGGCACTAATGAAGCTCTAGATATCTGCAATATTATAGAACCAAATGTTCATATATGCAAACATAAAATGTAGAATACATTACAAGGGTAGTTATGTACAAATTCTACAATTACAAATTAAAAGTCTATATATAGGAGTAGTAATCCTCCTTTGTACTAAGCTGAATATGGAATAAACTTTAACCACTTCCTTTCAAATCTTTTACATTTATCAACTAGGTATTAGACTCTTGATCCAAAGGGGCCTTAACTGCAGCATTCATTACGACCTTGGCACCTTCATCATGCCCAGAAACTACTGCCATCATACAACAGTGCGTTTGCTGAATTATGTTTCCTGTGTTTTTTTCCAGCAAATATCCCATCAGAAAACCAGCTGATGCTGATGCTCCGGTATCCAAAGTTCCAGCTCAGTCAAATCTGCCATGCCCGTTACACATTTCAATTGTGTGTATGTACACCACATGCCGCTGCCACCACAGAACAGGTCCCTGGCCACCTTTTGTTATGTCTCGGGGGTTGATTTGTCCTAAACTTCCTCTTTCACAGCTTTTAGAAATGCAGATCCGTTTCACTTTTTTCCCCACCATGTCTGAGAAAAAACCTTTTCTCTTCAGTCTCATAATAACCCCAAAGATATGTTGCAAAGTGTCTTCCCATCCTGATGGGCAGAATTGCCTTCAGTAGGCTCAACTGGTTTGCACCATGAGAAGATCATATTTGATGAACTTATGTGTTTGATTTCAAGGAACATATTGTTAGGTAGGTAGGGATGTCAAGTGATCAATGGCACCCAAATCCAATATCCAATATTCGTTACAGAATCTATGAGACATTGTCCAACAACAAAAGGAAATTTTCCAAATGTACCTAAATACAAATATGCTAGAGAACTGGTATCTGTCTGGATTTATGTCTAACTTAACCTTACAAAACCAGCTTGTAAGGTGAGGATTACACTCCATTTATATATATAATTCGGCCTTTGAATGAACATTTCAAACATAGGATTAGATATTTATGAGTGGTCAAACAAGATCTCGATAATGGTGGCATAATAGCACCCAAAGAACTTGACTTGGATAGGCTTTGAATGGCTTTGATACTATCTCAAATACTAGGTTAGAATAGAATGATTTTATTTTATTGCTAAAAATGTATTCAGATCCCTATGATTTAGGGATATAATCAGATCCCTATGATTCAAGGATATTTCCGTTATACACTTCAATTATAATCTACTAAATATGGAATAATAAATATGATTGCTGACATATCAAGATGCTCTTTCAAAGAAATGGAATCTCCAATCACAGAAGTGCACTAACACGAGTTTGGATGCAAAGAAGAAAATCCGAGAGAATGGTTTTTCATTGTTGTGCTTTGAAGTTCAGTTCAAAGCTGTCTTGCTTTCACAATTGTATGTGCATGAATTTTATCCCAGAGCTATTAGGAAGATTGAAGTCAAGAGAGGAGGAGCTGGTCTTGCTATCAGTTATATAGATCTTAGTAACCACAAGTATCTGACTGTCAGTGGGTTAAATATGAATAAACTAATCTACTCGTATACAAGAAGGTGCAATAACAAGTAGTAAAATTATACTGCAATACTTACGAACATGACCATTGAATTACCTCATTTAAAAGAGAATTTGAGTCACAGTGGCTAATGGAGCATAGCTGGTTTGTGTGTTTGGATTCCAAACTGCACAGGAGACTCACAGGAAATCGGTTCAAAAGTTCAAATAATACACTTTATCGTACATGTATATGAGATTTTTGACATGAAACTACAGTGGAGGAAAATAATAATATACATAATTTTCTTCCCACTAATTCTATGTCCTATTTTATTCAACTGTATCTTGCATGCTTAACGCATCATTTCAGTTTGTAAATAATACAAACCTAGTTGTCTTATTAAAAAACAATTAATTAATAAAGAGATAAGTACAGTTAGAACAGTAAAATTAATCAACCTGTAGTTGTAATCCTTTACAACAAAATATAATGGTGGTCCAACTCTAAGGTACTCAGATATGTTACTGAAATAACCCTGAAAAGACAAAAAAAATGAACGTGAGACTGAACAGTACAAAATGGAACATGGGAAACAAATAGAAAAATTAAAACCTGAAGATAGGAATCTCGTGGAAGAGCAATCTGTTGCTCAAGACCAGGTTCAATCCTAGTGCATAATGCCTGTCAAAATAAAATGAAAAAAAAAAAAAACACAAATAGAATGACAGTT
>Ga0209489_101372_pt1 | contig 49950 bp, 43 predicted proteins | sample SiratrowhiteBW_FD_187527 | JGI IMG/M metagenome (GOLD analysis project Ga0209489, IMG submission 187527) | Root nodule microbial communities of legume samples collected from California, USA - Siratro white BW (SPAdes) (version 2) | ecosystem: Host-associated > Plants > Roots > Nodule | place...
GGACTTACTTTGGCCTGTTCTTGGTCGATTCACCATGCCTCAACAAAAGTTTTCTTCTTCTAATTTTAATCTTAACATAAAATTAACAAGTTTAAATCATATTCGCATATACTATATAAAATAATTACGGCATTTATCAAGACATGAACGGAAATTTAGCCGGACATATTAAAAACTTACAATAAGTTCTTCAGCATACAAGAGAAGGAGGAAGAGATCTTGTAAAGGGAAAGGAAGAAAATAGAAGAAAGTAGAAAGAAGGAAGAGTTTCTCACACTAGAGTTTTCTTATTGAATCTCTCTCTCTTACAACTTAGGAGCAGCCCTCCTTTTATAGACTCATACATATAAAAAGACAAACTTGCTACAGGAAAGGCACTTATTACATTTTCAAAAAGCAAACAGTGTCTTGTCTGCTTCACATGGCCTTTGTTTGAAAAAGAATAGATTCTTTCAGCTTTTCTCTGTTACGTGTAGACCCAGTGTGGTCCATTAACACGTTATCCAGAGTATTGATTGAAGAAAGAATTTTATTCTTTTCTTGTAACCGAGATGGTTTCAGACGTCTCTCCAAAGTCTTCTGTAGTCTCTGGATTTTCTGAAGTTTCTGACATGGATATGTCATTTGAAGGTGTCTGTTGTCCATAGTATCCAGATAATTCATATATTTTTCGATTTATCTTTTCACGCTGGAAATGTTGGACTAATTTGTTATTTGTCTCCTGGGGAAATGGTAAAAATATTTTCCCATTTTCTACAGGGAGAAACATCTTTATAGTAGGAGTCTTTTTGATCAGATTAAAACTGGCTTCGTCCTTTTCTGAGAAAAACCAGTCATTTTCCATGATTTGTGCTCTGAATAAGTTATATTGGTAGTCCAGGTTACCAAGTATCTCCCATGCCTCGTATCCTTCATTATACAGAATTGGATATTCTGTATGGTCGTCAAATAGGACTTTGATGACATGAGTAGCATAAGATCCCTCATCGTGTATTCTGGGAGGGCAAGATGTAATTTTTAAGGCAATATGATTCATCATGACTGCCTGTAGGTAGTTTATGGCCTCATTTTCGGCAAGGCTGAACTGATCAAACTTCTTGGATGGAGGGATTAACATTGAATCTAACAATCCATACTCAAGAAATAATTTTGGTGTGAGAGCGAGTTCTTCATACTCCACCGTTTTGTATTGTTCCATGTCAATAGCTGCTTTTCTGAATAAGAATTTTATTTTGCATGGACAATTGCCATTTGTAACTTTGTTGCATAATTCATCGCTTTTACAACAAATATTTCTAGAGTTGAAGTATGCTTGTACTTTAACGTATATTCCAGGAACTTCAGCTTCTCTTCTGTGAATTTTTAAAAGAAACTTTTGTAAAATCTTGAATTTTTTCAGATTTGTTTCTTTTGGAGGTGTTAAAGAGGTGATCACTTGATCTTTATAAGTATTGGGCCTCATGTTGCCCTGACTTCTGATTTGAATTGGCTCTGGGCTTAGGGCCTGTTTTATAGTTTCTGGGTTGATAGTATCAAGTTCCAGAGACTTTTCTGCTTCTATACAATAAGGTTAGCTAATATATGCATATTATTATTGTTAATTTATTTCATAAATTTAATTTCTCTAATGCTTAAAAAATTAATATTTAAATGAAATTTAAACGAAATTATTAATACATTTTACATTATTTAAGTAGATTTTATCTGTTTAAATTAATTTTATCAAATTAATAGTTTAACTTTTTTTCTTTTTATTAGGCCGACCATGTATCCATCAACCTATTTATATAATGAGAAGAGCCTAAGGCTTTCTTTTTTTAATAATTTTTTTTTGCCAAAATCTTCTTGCACCCCATCAAATCTGACCTGCACCTAATCACAGGAAAATATGAAATTACTCTTAATTTTAGAATCTGAAAAATATTTTTTAAAAAGTATTTTCTGAAATAAGAATTTATATTCTAGAAAATATTTTTCAAAAATATATTTTATAAAGTTTTTTTTTTTGCAATACAAATTTTATATTTTAAAAAATATATTTAAGAAATACATTTTGGAAAGCGTTTTCTAAAATATATATTTTGAAAAAAACTTTTCGAAATATATTTTCAAAAAGTATTTTTAAAATGTACAGAGTGTTTTTGAAATTTTTGAAAATTGATAAGGTGTCAAAAGTGATGGAATGCTGAAAGTTTTTGCCTATTTTTTTTGATAGATTACTGATAGGTTAAACCCAAAGACTTTGGACCAGACTATTTTGTCATTTTTTCATAAAACTTAATAATGTCCAAAATCTAAATAGTGAGAACAATATCTTTATATGAACAATAGCTTGATTTTTGAATCTGAAATTTTGAATTGTTTTCTCTATAAGAATTTCACCATGATGCTTCTTACAACCATCTATATACACTATACTCTATATGAACATCTAAACAGTTATTTATTATCCCAAATAACATTATAAGTTTGTTCACAAACAAACTTTATCTTATATACGTGTCTTACCAAATGGATAAGCACGTGCCAGCCACAATACGTGTCTTACCAAATTGTTAAGGATAACTACAAAACTATATACATAATTAGAACGCACACACCATGCATTATCTATACACGTAACAGTTCATTCTCACACATATAAAACATCACACATATTCTATTCATTCTCATTGCACACACTTCATCGCTCATCACATTCACCAAAACCAGACACATGGCTGAGTTCACAGAATTGTTCCCCTTAGGCCAACAATTCGATGGTTTGATGCACATGTATGTCTATGTCCTTGCTATTGATGTTCCAACTCTCACCATTGTTCTATTCCTACTCACATTGTTGTTCTTCATCCTACACCAAATTCTCAACGGCATGTTCTTCTGGTTGATGGAAATGGGGTCAAATGAACATGATCTTGAAGAGGGCAGCACCCCTTTGGAGCCCTCTCACCATGTCACCATCTTTCATGCCCTTATGCACAGCAACTTGCATGCTTGGACATTGGTGGCTGCATCTGAAGGAGTTCATTCCAAAATAGGAGAAAATCTTAGAGCTTCCAAGAAATTGCCCTCCTTGGTCAACTATGGAATGCATGATAAGGCTAGAAGTTGTGGGGAATGTGCCATTTGCTTGGAAGAGTTTCAAGTCAATCAATTATGTCAAGTTTTTCCTGTGTGTAAACACATTTTTCATTCGGATTGCATAGACCACTGGTTGCAGAAGAAATTGAACTGCCCCATTTGTCGTTGTTGTATATATTGATGATTTGTAATTGCTGTGTAAACTCTGTATATTTGTATATACTTATCAGTTAAGTTGAACAAATTTAGTTTTGGTATTTTTGTTACAGAAAATTATGACTGGTTGGAGATTTTTTATTTTTTTTATATTTGGACAATAAAAAATATCGAAAATTTAATTATTAACAAAATTCTACAGAAATTTCAGACTGATATCTTGATTATGGAAAGGAACATAACCATGACAGATCTAATGGTTTGGTAAGACTGATAAAGTCGTTGCCTAGTCCTTTTGAAACATACTCCTTCATGGGAAAAATCAGGGAGAATAATTGATTTTCTTATAAGATGAAAGAGAAAAGAGTTGTGTTTCAGAATAAAAGGGTGCTTAGAGAACTTTTTGCAAGAATTAACAGCTTCAAAGATTTTATACTATATTATATTCTATATAGATCTGTTCGTAACAAAAATTATATCCAGTTTTGTAAGTACTTACCTCCAAATAAAATTGAAAGTCCTATTGGTATAGTTCTCAATTAAATTTTGAACTTTTATTTTAATATTTTATTCCCATTGAAATGATAATTTATTATCTAAAATATCAAGATAAATTTTTAATTTTTATACTGATTCTGGTCAAGAGACATTCGGTGATGATTCAATAACTATGAACCGAGCCCGTCATATAAATATTTTATATTATTATTTTTTCCTGAACAGAATCACGTTATATATTTAATTACAGGGTGGAAAATTATTAAAGTTAAAATCAATCATGTCAAACTTATTTTTTCATTATTATAAATAAGGAGGAAAAAGTAGAAAGAAAAAAAAAAAGTTACATTTTTACTTTATTAGACAAAGTTCTGATATCTAATGTCCCACTTTAATATCTGATATTTTTCGCAAGTACACCCTTACTATGTTGAATACCAAATATTTAGAAAAAAAAAAAAAAAAAAAAAAAAACTATCTTCCAAGCAAGACCAAGCAATAGACCCTTAGAAGATCATGAACAATTTTAGTTAGAAAGATTAATTTTGTCAATTTCCAAGCATAGCCTATTTTCAAGGCAGCAGTTGGAATAACAATAACACACATCATTTACACAAGTAAATGATAACCACTTGATGAAGATCAAACGACTAATATTTGAACTCTTTACCATAATAAATATTATGAATAATGTCACAAAATTTTACGTGAAAAGTTGTCCATCTAACCATATATGTCATCAAAACTCTATTAAAAACCTGCCATCTGTGCCAGATAATATTTTTCTAAAGATAATGATTTTATGCAAATTCAGACATCTATGTTTGGTATTTACAACAAATTCAATACGTTATATTCGAATTATTCATCCTCTTTTCTCAACAAAACTCAAGCGATTTTGACATTCAACCCATAATGCAACTTTCAAAAACAAAAAAAAGTTGTTTCTCAAATCATGGGCATGATTACTGTTTCTCAAGCTTTTTCTCCTCACCCTGTCCCAAACCCTCTTACCTTGTCATACGTTATTACCAATGCTTCCAATTTGATTCTGATACTGTTCTTCTGTCTTTTTGTGGCCACCATATTTTCAACAATAGTTGTTATTCTCCTATTGAAATTATGCGAAATTACATCAGATATTCTTCTTGAAACACTTGACGATGACATGGAAGATGGAAGAATAACTTTGGTAGTTGAGTCTTTTCTGACTTACCAAGATTCTTTGAATCAAATAAGTCATAGAAGGGAAAGATTACAATCATATTCACAAGCTTTTGAGATGAGATCAATTCATAAAGGTTCATCAGTGAAACTGCCACAGCTTGTGATTTATGGACAAAACCAAAATGAGTTGAGTCCATTTTGTAGTGATTGTGTCATATGTTTGGAGAGCTTCATCACTGGGGAGTCTTGTCAAATTCTTCCACCTTGCAATCACTTGTTTCATTCTTACTGCATAAAGCATTGGTTGAAAGACAATGCCACTTGCCCCATTTGTCGAAGTGTTTATTAGAAATATGATATAACTTACACAGCGGATGCTACAAGTTTTGTAGCAAAAAATTTGATAATGTAAAGCTGTTCATTTCTTTCCTTTTGTTGGGAGATTTCGTCATTGTACATATTTCCTTTGTAAGTACTCATTACATTTTGTTCATTCATCTCATTGCCTAGCAAAGGTGTGAGAAAAAAACCAAACCAGAACCATATTGAACTGAACAAAAAATTCGAACTTTTTTTTTAAGATAAACTGAACCACATGAAAATGGTGTATTCAAATCAAAATATTTTGATAACGGAAAAGTTTCACCTCAAACAAATAGAAAACCTCACATTGGAGACACAGAAAAAGAGAATTTTCTTTATTTAAATTCAATTAATACTAAGTAGTTTTCTTTGTTTTTAATGTTCTTTCATGGTAAATATCGAACCATTTTGTCCTTAAGTTAGTGGAATCTTACGAATTTGTCTTTCTATATTTAGCTGCAGCGTGTCTTATTCTCACGTTCATATTGATGTGTTTGTTTCATTCTCTTATGAGAAGCTTGGCTTTTTGGTATATTCAAAAGCTTATAACTTTTGTTAGATAAAGGGCTTGAAATAGTTGTTGGCTTTTAAGCAGAAAAATAATTTTAACAGAATAGAAAATTCGAATAGTAATAACGTTTCAAACTTTAAACAATCGATAACATCCTTGAGTCTAAATTAGAAAAATAAGATCCATGTCCTTACTTCAATAACATCCTCAAGATTAGAAATAGAATTAACAAATTCCTAGAAACTAAACTACCCATTTTGAAGCTACAAATATTCAGGCATATATTCATATACTTTGATAGAGTCTTAGGAATCAAATTTTGGATTGAAAGTTTCTCAGCTGACATGTCCTCTTACTGTAACAAAATTTATTTTGCATACACTATATAGATTGCAACAACACAAAGACAAAATTATATGAACTTATAAATGGTCTAATCTTGATTCCCTATGATTAGACCATTTGCACTTGGGTGTCAAAAAGTGCATTTTACAAGTTGGTGGTCTCTACTTCAGCTTCTGATTCAGCAACCACAGGCACCTTTTCATAAACCTTAGATCCTTTGAGTTTTTGAGGCAGAATACAATGAGCGCCCAAACGTTGCTGGAAGTAGATAATGATAGCAAAAAGGATACCACCCAATGGAATGACAATATCCCAAGAAGTGGAGTAAAAATCTGCACTTGGATCTGCATAGATGTATGATCCATTATCTAGTTGAGCATAATTATGAGTCCTGTAAAGATCATAGGCATGTGGCAGCAGCCTCACAAAAGTAGTTCCAAAGTAAAAAGAACATGAAAGAACATTCTCCCTAGTGTTAGAGAACAGATTTAGAATGATCTGTGGCAAGAGAAAGCCATCCAACACCAAACCACCGTAAGATTTTAAGTTCTCCCAAGATGAATGATGTTGGTTCACTGGAGTAATCACATGAACCTCCCCATCTCTCTTCAACTTCCACAGCAATGCAATCAATAAGCCAGCTGCATACAAGGGTAGAGTGACATAAGCAGCCTTCCTCTCAGCAATCCAGAGGCTTTTATTGCTTTCATCACTCTTTCTTGATGACCAAGTTAACTGAAGGAGTCGGAACTGCAACAAGAAAGCTACCATGGTGATTAGCCTTACAGCTATTTCATTCACTTCAAGCCAGCCAACAATTCCAAACACAAAGTTTTTGTTGTTGGGATTTTGAGCAAGAAGTGCTTCAAAGTTCAGAACAAGGGGTACCATGTGGCCCAAAGTAAGCACTGTCATCATAACAAGTGAGAGCAAAGGGAGCATATTGGGGTGTTTCTTCACATGGTAGATCTGCAATCCCACAAAAACACATGCTAGAGTAGTAGATATCAGAACCATGATGGTCTCCATATCCATTCTCCAAACTGCCTTTTCAGCTGCTTCAGTGTAAAATGCAGCTGAAGATAACTCCAAAGTTTTGAAGTAAAGAGGATCTGAACTCTTGCGTGTGCTTTCAATGCTTCCCTTAATGAAGATTCCTTTTTTTGCATCCAATGGTGGTAGCTGAAACTTCACTACAATCTCACAGTCCACAGAATTAGCTGTTGGTATGAGAGATTTTGAGAGAAGATCACGGCAACCTACCATACACAAGTTTCCTGCTCCAGCATCATAAATTCCTTCAGCAGAAATCCTCACTGAGAAAGAGGACTGATTAAGCAGGGAATTCTTGACATTGGTTGAATTAAACCACAGTGAGATTTTGTAGCTAATATTAAACAAATCACCACTGTTGAGTTTTACCTCAGGAACATCTACCATGGGGCTTAAGGCATTCTTACCCCAGGAAGAGACCTTATCACCAACAGCCAAGGGAGATGAATAACCCCAAGCTACTCTTTTGTTGGACTCAGTAACTGTCATGTCAAATCTCAAGTCATAAGAATAGACATCTGGATATCTTTTCCCCTCGTTCTTCACAGGCTTGTGTGTTGGGCATGATTTCTTAACTTTTTCCAGTTGGCTATACTCATACTTTGTAGCTTGAAAAATTCCCGGCCTACCATCCTCTTCATTTCTAAATGTTATCCTCTTGAAGTAGCTTGGATCGTCAGAACTCTTGTTGCTCCAAATTTGGCCAACTAAGCTACTAGTGCTGTTGATTGACCAAGTTGTGGGGAATCTCAATGTTAGTCTTATTGAGCAATCACCCACATGAGAACCAGCCAAAGATGATGCCTTGGCCATGATATGACAAGCCACCACACACAACATGCCTTTCTTCTCATCCCACCATCCCTCCCCTACCAACGTAGTTTTTGGATTGAAACTTTGGCCAATCCAATAATCACTAGCATTGGAAAACCTTACCATAACCCGCAACCTATGTTTGTTGTTAGCAAGAGAACACTCGGTGCCTTTTAAAGACATTAGAGATGGCAGTTGACCAGAACTCTCACCAAAAGGAGTGCACTTCTTTGAAGAATTGCACTCAGGAGAGAACTCTAATTGAAGCCTTCTAATTTCCCTTGAAAGGGGACGTGAACAAAAACTCAACGAATTCAAAGAAAAACTTTCCTTTGCAGCATCACTCCCAGAAGAGAATTCATTGGCAACTTCTGTGGAATCCAAGGTATAACTGTAATTCCCTTTTGGAAACATCAGCACAGAAATGGGTTCAAAGTGGCTCTCATCATTTTGAGAATTCAAGCTCTCCAAACTTCCACTAACCAAGCTAGTGATATTGCTAACATTGAACACATTATCAAGCTTAAACACAACATCCAGATTAAGATTCTTACCTTCCTTGGAATACCCACTTCCAGTCCCTACCATGCAAACCTTCCCTGAAGACTCAGACCAGAATCCTTCAAGCTTGAAACTTACACGCCTTCTACGGTATCGATGCTGACGCGCATACCCGAATCTGTCACCATAACTGAAGTTCCCTACAGGGTAGTAGTAAGCTATGCTGGAGGCGAGTGATACCGAGCATTCAACTTTGAACAAGTCAGAGGACTCAGTGGCACGTGTGTAAATCTGTCGGAGGGTGAAGTATTGGTACAAGGAAGTTCCACCATCGATGATGCTATCACCTCCTGTGAAGTAACCTGTATGACGATCATCAAAAGGGAAAGAGTTGCGGGTAAGTTCAGTGGCAGTTGACTCTGGAACTATGGAACCACAGTGGTCTTTGTAAGGTGGCTGTGAAGCAAAGGAGGAGACATGGTTGAAGGAAGAAAAGGTAAGAAGAAAGAAGAGGGTGGAGAGAAGAGAATCCATGACCATGATCAAAGGTAGAGGAAAGGAACAAAGCAGAGGTTCAGTTCTGTGTTACATATGACAAGTTAAACTGTTCTTTAGTTCAGTTGTTCTTTTGGTTCTAATATCAGAGAAGAGAACACTTTCTATCCATGTAAAACCAGTTACAATTTTTCCTTAAAAATTGTAAACTATGGACTGCCAAAAAAAACTGTTCAGTAATAAAAATTACTGTTCTAATATAAAGACTAAAACTTAAAAAAAAAAAAAAATATTAAGTCATACATTTTTTTTTTTCTTTTTGTTTGACAAAAGTTCTAGGAAGTTTCTGAGTTTGGACTTTTTAAGAAAACGCATTAATCGTTCATAATGACTTGCATGGACCCTCTTTGGCAGTCTTGTTAGTAAGACATGGTGAGTATTGTAGCATTCATGATCAATGAAGATATGATGATTTATTTTCATTTAAGAAGATCCACTTTACTATTTTTAAAAGAGTTTGGGTGGAATTGTAATCTTTTGTCAAAAGATTGATCAATGATGTAGAAATCTCTTGAAATAGATAAGAATCATGTAAATTCTTTTAACCATATTATTATTTAAAATTTATTAAAGAAATATAATTTTTTTGTGAATTTTATATATTATTTAATGAACTTTTCACGTAATTTTATATTTTTTTAATAAAAAAATGTGTTGCTGGCCATTTTTCTTGTAACTATTATTGTTTTGGTGCCGCACCATTCCAATATATGGTGTCTCTCTCACCACAAGTGTCTTTTCTGTGCTCAAGCATTGACTTTTCTAATGCCCTCTTAAACCACTGTTAATTGATTGATTCTTTTAAATAGTTCTCTCTCCCGCTCTATTTACGTTTTGAGAAAGAAAAAAAAAAGAAGAAGAAATGTATACATTTTTTAACAGTTCCTTTCCTAATAAAAGTTAATTAATACAAATTCATGTTATAATACAAATTCTTGTAGTTTAAATTAATTTTGGGAGTTTAAATCAAGTTTAATTCCATATTTTAAATGTGTTTTTTTTTTTTTTTGTAAAACCCATGTTAACTTATCGTTATAAGATTCGTTCATGGTATAATCCACTTACTAAATTGAATTCAATAATATTATGTGATAGAGTACATAAAAAAAATCCTAATTTTACATTAACTAATAATAGTATTAGTACACACACATATATAATATTTATATTTTAATTTAATTTTTAAGATTAGGTTTAAACGAGTGGATAGAGTGGGCCAATGGATTAAATTTGGGAAAATTTTGTTTCGTGTTTTGTGAGAAGATGTGGTGGAAGAGGTCAAAGATGTTGCCGGCAATTTCCATAGATGGTGACGACGAAGTGTTGATGTTATTGGGTATTTAATAATATTTATTTGTGGATATTTAGACAAGGAAGTGTTCTTGTTCAACCCAGAAAGACTTGGAACAATTCGTTGGATTTGCTTGAAAAAAGTTTATGTGAGGATAAGAAGAATTCTTTTGAATTTAAATTAATTTATGCTTTTCGTATATCACTTTAAACTTTCATCTTTTTAATTTAGGCATAGTCTAATTTTAATTTATAAAAGAATTCCTTTTATCTTTCTTTTTTTTTTTTGCGAAAATTCTTATGAAAAAATTTCTAATATATTTTTAATTTAATCCAAAAAAAAAGGCTTGCTTTAATGTTTTTTGAATATATTTTTAGTGCTAAATACTTTTATATTGCATAAATATTTAAAAAATAAAGAAAATTATCAAGAAAAAAAATATTGTTTTACGTATTTCGATGGTTAAATTTATTTATTTTTCTGCTTTTTTGGATTATAAAAAAAAAACTTTATCAGTTTTTTCTCTATCTTATTTATCCATCAAATAAACTATTTTTTTGTCTTAATTCTACTGTATATTTCACCACATTATATTTCTTTTTCCATGTTTATTTCCTCTATGTTTTTATCCCTCATCCAAATTGTGCTAAGAATATATATATATGATCAAATAATTATCACCAAGACTATTTTATAAGTACTGGACTCAAATTATTAATTTGTTTACAAATTTTCACGATGACCAAAATTCAAAACTTAAGGGGCAAGAATCTGGCATCTCAAATGATTTTTTTTGTGTATTCTTCAATATTCATTCAGATAAGACTACACCAAGATGAACTTTCCCCTGCTGACCAAAAACAGATGAACTTTCCCTAAAATGAGTATCCAATAATTTTAAAATATGATCCATAGATTCATCAGTATCCAATTCTATAATCCACAAGAACACTAGTCATATAATTTCACAGTACGAGGACAAGGGCACAAGCCATGTTACAAATTTACCAAAACCAAACAAACAACAACAAAAAAAAGTATAGAACAGACACTACATTGCAACAATACATGTTCATAACTTAGAAAAAGTTTAAAATACATGAACATTGAACAGAACTGCATGAGAGTGGTGATTTGCACTTGGCATTTTACTTGTTGGTTGTCTCTAGTTCTGTTTCTGAATCAGTAACAACAGGCACCTTTTCATATACCTTAGACACTTTGAATCTCTGAGGCAAAATATAATGAGCACCAAAACGTTGCTGCAAGTAGATGATGATAGCAAAGATGATACCTCCCAATGGAATGGCAATATCCCAAGCGGTTGAGTAGAAGTCTTCACTTGGATCTGCATAGTAGTATAATCCATTATCTAGGGGAGCATCTCTACGAGTCCTGTAAAGATCATAGGCATGTGGCAACAATCTCACAAAAGTAGTTCCAAAGTAAAAAGAACATGAAAGAACATTGTCTCTCATGTTTGAAAACAGGTTGAGAATGATTTGTGGCAAGAGAAAACCATCCAAAACCAAGCCACCATAAGATTTGATGTTCTCCCAAGATGAAGGCTGGTTGTACACAGGGATATACACAGAATCTTTATCTCCCTTCTTCATCAACTTCAACAAGAATGCAACCAATAGCCCTGCTGCATACAAGACTAAAGTGACATAAGCACTGTTCCTCTCAGCACTCCATTGGCCATTCTTGCTTTCACCACTTTTTCTTGCTGACCAGGTGAGATACAGGAGCCGGAATTGCAACAAAAAAGCCACCATGGTGACCAGCCTCACACTTATTTCATTGACTTCAAGCCATGCATTGTTGAACACCCACATTTTGTTGTTGGGATTTTGAGAAAGAAGAGCTTCAAAGTTCAGAACAAGAGGTACCATGTGACCCAAAGTAAGAATTGACATCATGATCAGTGAGATGAAGGGGAGCACATTTGGTTCTCTTTTCACCTTGTAGAGTTGCAACCCCACAAAAACACATGCAAGAGTTGTAGATATCAGAGCCATGATCACTTCCATATCCGTTCTCCAAATATTTCTTCTTGCTGCTTCCCTGTAAAATGAAACTGCTGATAGGTCTAAAGGATTGAAGTAAAGAGGATCAGATTTTTTGCGCCTGCTTTCAATACTTCCCTTGATGTAGCTACTTGAGTCCAATGGTGGAAACTGAATATTTAGAAGAATCTCACAGTCTGCAGAATGAGCCACTGGTGTCTCATTTTTTGGGATAAGGTCACGGCAACCTACCATACACAAGGTTCCTGCTGCAGCATCATAAACTCCTTCTGCAGTGATCTTCACTCTCCCAGAGGACAAGTTAAACACAGAATACTTGTCAGCTGACTTTGAAAGGGACAAAACGGAGAGGCTAATCTTGTAGCTCATGTTAAACAAGTTGCTAGTACCATTGTTGGTGTCAAAGGTTGTTCCATCAGGAACTTCATCTGAGAAACTTTGGATAAAACCAGATGATCTATATTGGGCAAACTCAGAGATTTCATCATCAATAGCTATGGGTTGTGAATAACCCCAAGCTACTCTTTTCATGGACTCTTTAAGTGACATATCAAATCTCATGTTATAAGAATAGGCCTCTGGATATCTTTTCCCCTTGTCATTAGGCTTGTGTTTTGGGCTTGGACATGATTTGTTAACCCTTTCTAGCTGGCTAAACTCATACTTCAAGCCATGAACTCCCACCCCAAGATCCTCATCATTTCTAAATGTTGCCATCTTGAAATATCCTGAATCACTTGCACTCTTATTGCTCCAAATTTGTCCCACTATGCTACTAGTGTTTTTTATTGACCAAATTGAGGGGAATCTCAATCTTAGTCTTACTGAACAATCACCCACATGAGTGCCAGCCAAGGATGCTGAGGACTTGCCCATGATATGGCAAGCAACTACACACAACATATTGTTCTTCTCATCCCACCATCCTTCCCCTACTAACATAGTTTTGGGATCAAAACTCTTGTTAATTGCAAAATAACTAACATCTTGAAATTCCACCAGAACCCTCAATCTATGTTTCTTGGTGGTCAGAGAACACCCCATGCTTGTCAAAGACATTAGAGATGGAAGTTTACCAGAACTCCCACTTATACTGCAATTCTTAGAAGCATGACACTCATGAGAGTACTCTAATTGGAGTCCTCTAAGCTCCCAAGAAAGGGGAAACTTGCAAAAACTTAATGAATCTAAATTCAATGCTAATCCTTGCTCAGGATCACTCCCATCAGAAAACTCATTGACAACTTCTACAGAATCCATGGTATAATTGTATTTTTCATTTGGAAGCATCAACACAGAAATGGGTTCAAAGTAGTTATCACCCTTTTCAGAACTCAAGTTCTCCAAGCTTCCACTAACCAAGCTAGTGATATTACTTTCATTGAACACATCATTAAGCTTAAAAACAGCATTCACATGGAGAGAGTCACCTTGTTTGGAGTAACCACTGCCAATCCCCACCATGCAAACCTTCCCTGAAGGTTCATGCCAAAACCCTTCAAGCTTGAAGCTCACGTAACCTTTACGGTAACGCCGTTGACCCCCATAATATGAACCATCACTGAACATGTTGGAGCTTCTAAAGGAAACAGTGCCTTCAAGCTTGAAAAGGTTTGGAGTTTGAGTTGCATGTGTCCTCCTTTTTGAGAGGTGAAAGGAGAAACGGTTCCAAGATGCTCCAACATCAATGATGCTATCACCTCCTGTGTAGAAACCAGTGTGATGATCACCAAGAGGGAAGGCGTTGTGGTTGAGTCTGGTGGTGGGGGTGGAGTCAGGAACTGTGGAAGAACAGTGCTCTTTGTAAGATGGTGGTGAGGCAAAGGAGGGAACAAGGTTGAAGGAGAAGAAAGTAAGAAGAGAAAAGAGAATGGAGAGAAGAAAATCCATGGCCATGATAAGATAAACTATAGTAGAGAAAGTAAGAAAATTTCAATTCATTTATACTATCTATCTGCAGCAGTAGTGCATGGCAAAGAAAGACTGACTTCTAACTTAACATCACAAACAGTTTATTCAAACCGAAGAAAAAATTGCAGATCTTATCTTAGGGGTGTAATAGTTAAGAACTTTACAGTGAGAAAGTTGATAGAGGCATGTGAAGAACATAATAGACACGTCAAAACAAAAGAAAGTAGAAATGATACGTTGAAAAGTCTACTTTTTAGTTATTTGATAAACAATGATCTTAATCATCGTGGTTTAGTTCTATGAAACTAAGATAACCAATTTCCATTGAAATTGCTACAGGATTGTTCCAGAAACCAAGTTTTATGCTTTCTCACTTGAAGATTGAGTGTCTTCTTTTAAGTTTCTTCTCAAAAAACTCTAAAGCTTATCATGAATGAAAATTAATAACTTTGACAGTTATATTAGGTTAAAAATTTATGTGATATTATAAGGAAAACTTTGCTTTAAAAACCATAGCTGGCATACAACCAGATGCCCACTGCTGATCTGGTTTGGATAAGGATAAAATGAGACTTTTTTTTTTTTAAGAACATTTAGGATATTTTGTTATGAAAAGGCATAATTAGATTTTAAGTATTTAAATTTAAGATTTGAAACGTGATAGGAGTCCAATGTACCTATTTGCATAAGAGAGATTTTGTGTGAGAGTGGTTGTGGTGGCGAGTGACGGTGGGAGAACATCGACGGTGGGAGACCATCGACGGTGGCGAGTGACGGTAGTGAGAGAATCGAAGGTGGCGAGCGACGGTAGTCGAGAATCGACGGCGGCGACAGCACCTTTGGTGACGGATACGACAGCACACAGCAGTGACGATATTCAAGAGATCTGAAATTCAAATTCATTGCTTCTCAACCCTTAATGGAATATGCTAGACAACATTTTAGAGGAATATGCTGAACAGCGTTTTAGATAAAACCTTAAACATATAAATCCTAAAAATAACTCCCAGCGCCACATAAGATTGTAAAGTACATGTGTAACACCTGTAGTTGTCAAAATTCTATAATAAACAAGTTAAATATTCTATTATAAACCAGTTAAATATTGTGGAAGGGTGGTCTCTTAATCAATTTTTTTTTCTTGTCGAATCTATTTTACTATACCTCACATTCTAAAGTAAATATAGATCTTGCATTAACAATACATGGATTCTAAACAGCCTATTTATTTTAAAGCGTAAATGGACGATTGAATTTACATAAACATTAAAGTGCACAAATTTTAAATGAATATTAAAGAATAAAAATGAATGCAAACAATATTGGATAACATCTTATAAAAATGATAAGTATGATCTAAACCTTTGTGACTCACGGTAAAATGTATGGATAATATTTAATATATATATATATATATATATATATATATATATATATATTTAAATTGGATATAGAAACGAATATATATATGTATACATTTGTTCTATTTTGATATTTGTTTTCGTTTTAAATTATTAGAATATAGTTAATTTTTTAGAAACCTATAGTTCTATGATTTTAGGTTAACTTTTCTTTGAGTCTTTAGTTTAATAACTTATTTTCTATTATATATATTATTATTATTTTTTTATAATTATTTATTTTTTTATCAAATTGTAATTTGATACTCTAATTTAATATTTATATAATTTTATTTGTTTAATATTAGATATTTAGCATTAGAGAAAAAAATATGTCTCTTTTTTACATGACACGTTATGTTTTTTTAATGTAATTTTTATTATTTATAAAGAATTATTCAATTGAAATAATAAGAGAGAAAAGTATGAGACAAAAGAAAATGAATAATTATATAAAGATAAGAATAAATAATATGAATTTGTCCTTTCGAAAGAAAGATGAAATGATGAAACACTCACCTCTCAAGATTAATATAAAAATTTCATATATGCTCATTAATTTATAAAAATTTAAATTAACAAATATTTAGAATTTTTATTAATGAATGTCATTCAAACTAACATAATATATATTACTGAGATGTATGAAAATAACATTCTTTTTCCCTTTTTAATTTATTTTAGTTTTATTCCATTATCTTCATCCACAACCACAAGTAACAAGTCGTTACGTGGTCAACTCGTTACCTATCTGTATAATTAAAGCCCACACCAAAGAAAACGTTATGAAGACTTTGTGGTCCAAGTCAACACTGAGACCTATATAAAACTAAACGTTCTAATTATATTTTATTACGAACAGCCAAAATTAAATGTAAAAATAGCATCAGTATTTTAGAAGTCGAATAATTTTTAAACAGACTATAATTGTAAGTTGCTTCAAAATTTGACTATTTATGTATAATTTATGTGACTTAGCTTTCTTTTTCTTATTTTCATATGAAATTGGGTTTTTCATTACATATAACTCGTGTCTAAATCACTAAATTGTCCAATTTTAATACATATTTACTACCACTTTTTTTACTAAATTACTTATTTTTTTTAATCAAATAATAAAAAACATTTTTTTTTCTTTCAAGTAAATTAAACCAAATGTTTACTTATTTTAAGAAACCATGCTATACAAACTAATCTAATGTTTTCATGTTTATTAGAATCATCTTTAATAGTGTACGTAATTAGAAACTGTTTTTATGTTCTTTTTAGGTGATTTTATTCCAAAACTAAACAAGGAAATAACATATAAATCTTTTATGAATTATTGAAATATATGATAGGGATACAATGATTTGAAATATAATTAAAATGTATTAAAATACGGTGAATATAAAACTTAGATGATCATTGACCAGTGAAACGAGAAGAGGTTGAGAGATGCTGGGCCTAAATGTAGCGCAATACGCTGTGAAGTACCAAACACGGCAGACGCCTTCCTCCCGTACCTCCATAATTTCACCTTCACCTACATAATCTTTTAAATGATAGAAATGTTCTTGTTGAAATGATAAATATGGGTATAAAGAAATTTGAAAACAAAGGACAGAGGAGTATTTTGGTGAAGTTGGAGTGGTGTTGGTCTTTGTCATTGAAGGTTGTAGTGGTCATTGGTCATCGGTGGTGGTTCGTGTGGTGTTTGACATTATTGGTTGATGGTTGGAGGGTGTTGTAGGTGGTTGCCGTGGGTGGTAGTGGTACGAGTAGTGGAGGAAGTAAGTTATTTTCAATTTTTTTTAATATTGGAATCCAGTATATATTTTGTGTCCGATTAAAAATAATGTAATTGGATTAGGAATAGGGAGTCCAATCCGGTATACAAAATGTATATATCGGATTTAATCCCTATTTGTTATCTGGTATATAAATTTTTTTACAATATACTGGATCGGTAAAATATGGTACATTAAATATTATTGGAAGTATATACGTTCTTTTAACTTTTTTATATGCATTGTGTTGTTATAATGTAGATATGGATGAACAATGTTGGAGTAGATATTCAGAGAAAGTAGATAAGGTGTCAGATATGGACCAACTAGATGAAATTGGCTTTGTGGGAAGTGAACAAGAAAGTAGGTTGATCTTTTCAACAAATGAGGTAAATTGATTGTTGTTTTTTTTTGTAAAAAGAAGTGACACTTGATGCAATTGTATTGTGGTATATCTATTAGATGTTTGCTACATAAGATGAGTTACTTCAATGAGTTTGTAGGGTTGCGTTTGGACTTGGCTTTGTGGTTGTTATATTGAGATCTAACAAAGCAAATGAAGCATAAGGTAGAAAGACATTTGTGTTGTTGGGGTGAGAAAGAAGTGAGAAGTATAAAAAATACATAACAAATTTAGAGGTGACTATTACAGAGACAAGGAACTGTGATTGTTCGTTCAGATTGCGGGATAAACCAATGAATAATGGAGAAATGTGTGTTTTGAAAGTTATATGTGGGTTGCATAATCATGAATTGGCTTAGCCATTGGTTGGCCATTCTTATGTTGGTAGATTAAGACCTAATAAATATGCCTTAGTTGTTGATATGACAAAAAGTCAAGTGAAGCCAACAATCATCTTGCTTATGTTGAAAGAGAATAATAAAAGACAATGTCACGACAATCAAACAATGAATAATACGATGTCTATATATATATATATATAAGAGATTGCTCATAGGATCAAGAACTAAATGCAACAGTTGATGTTATTGCTAGAGCGTGACAAATACATTCACTGGAATAGATGTCATGAGTCCTCCCAAGCACATTCAATTCAGTGAAGTTATTGAATACATTTAGCATTGTGTTGTTGATGGATAACACACACAAGACCAATAAATATAGACTTTCACTGCTTGAAATAGTAGGTGTGACATCCACAAGTTTAACCTTTTCACTTTGCCTTTGTTTTGTTGTTAACTGAACGTGAAAACAACTTCATTAGGACTTTAGAAAAACTATGAGGATTGTTTTTAAGGACAGGTGCAAATGTGTATCCCAAAGTTATTGTTAGTGATAGGGATCTTGCTTTGATGAATTCAATTAGGGTTATTTTTCCAGAAGCTTGTAACTTGCTATGTCGATTCCACATAAATAAGAATGTGAAAGCTAAGTGTAAAATGCTAGTTCATCCTAGGGAGAGTAACAACCCAAAAATTATGTCTAACATCTAATATATCCAAATCAATAGGTAAATCTATCCAAATCTATTACTTTTTTTTATTTTTATTTGACTTTGACTTGGAAAGTTCTTCATCAGCTTTGTTCTTTGGCTTTAGCCATAACATGCCTTTAAACTCTTTCTCTATATCCAATGGAAACCCCTTCAAACCCCAATCACACCCTTATTCTCATTTTGTAAAATCTTTTCTTGGCCCACCTTTCAAAATCATTCAGATACTTGTAGTGCACTAATTTTACTGGTGGGGAAACTTCAAGGTTCAAACCCAATTCCTTGGTCACAAAACCACACAATCCCTTTCTAACACCTTAGCATATCCATCACTTTCGTTCACAAGGAAGAATAGTTTATACAAATTAAGTTGTTGTTTATCGACCAAAACCAGCAAAGGCTGAGCACTAGTTTGGGAACGATTCTCGTTCAGATAAAGGAGGAAAAGTTGATACAACAACCATTTTTGTGCAAGTTTACCATGGGAAACATCATTATCAACATGGTCTTCTCCAAGATAACAACCACTTACAGAAAATTCATCAATTTTTTTAACTGTAAGAGAGCCTACAGAAGGCCCATTTGAGAATTTTTAGCTTCCTTCCATGAACTTTGATTCCCTACTTCAATGCTTGATATCTCAAGGCTAATAATCAAGGGTATAGAAAACACGCAAAAAATGATCCTAGGTTGCCATCTTCTGGGCTTTGATCATACAAGCATGCTATAATTGGTGATCACGTCTTTGGCTGGCATAGAGGAAGGATAGAGCTCGAGAAATTGTGACCATAAAAGAAGCACCCGACCTATAATTGTATTTTTTTTATTACTTTCATTGATATGTTAAGACATTTAAATTAATCTAAAAATTTTCATTATTACTTCTTTTTTATTCACTTAGATAGTAGTTAAATGTTAATAACAAAATCAATAATTAATTATAACTGAAAGCATAACCCATTTGCCAGCCAGAGACGTGATCACCAGTTATAGCATGCTTGTATGATCGAAGTTTAGAAGATGGCAACCTAGGATAATTATTTTGGTGTTTTCAATACCCTTGATTGTTAGCCTTGAGATATCAAGCATTGAAGTAGGGAATCGAAGATCATGGAAGGATGATAAAAATTCTCAAATGGGCCTTTTGTAGGCTCCCTTGCTATTAAAGAAATTGATGAATTTTCTGGAGGTGGTTGTTATCTTGGAGAAGACCATGTTGATAATGATGCTTTCCATGGTAAGCCTGCACAAAAATAGTTGTTCTATCTACTTTTCTCTCTTTATCTGAACGAGAATCGTTTCCAAACTAGTGCTCGGCCTTTGCTAGTTTTGGTTAATGGACAACAGCTTAATTTGTATGAACTGTTCTCCCTCGTGAAGGAAAGCGCTGGATATGCTAAGGTGTCGAGCAAGGGATTGTAAGGTTTTGTGACCAAGGAATTGGGTTTGAACCTTGAAGTTTCCCCACCAGTGAAATTAGTGCACTACAAGTATTTGAATGATTTTGAAAGGTGGGCCAAGAAAAGATTTTAAGAAATGAGAATAAGGGTGTGATTGGGGTTTGAAGGGGTTTCCAGTAGATATAGAGAAAGAGTTTAGAGGCATGTTATGTCTAAAGTCAAAGAACAAAGCTGATGATAAAATTTCTAAGTCAAAGTCAAATAAAAAAAAGGTGATAACGGGCCAGACTAAAGCCCAATCATTATTGTCATATCTCCAGTGACATGTTTGGAGAAAAGACTCAAATTCATATATCCAGTGAAGATTCGTAGCCCTCTTGTCCTCAAAAGGTTAAGGTTGCGGTCTCACATTTATTTTTCACGAAATAATGAAAACTCACAACCCTCTCGACATGGTTAAGGTTTTGGTCTCACATTTCTTTTCATCAAATTTATTTTTCAACGAGTAGTGAAGATTCGTAGCCGTCTCGACATGGTCAAGGTCTCGATCTCATATTTTTTCAACGATAAATGACATATGACCCACTCGACTTTGCATAAAGTCAGCGTCTCAGCCATGTTTGACGTGTAACCCTCTAGTTCTTAGTAGGTCAAGGTTATAATGTCTTTCTTTTTTTTTTTAAATTCCCAGTTTTGAAAATATTTTCCATTTTATCCCGAACGAAAGCAGTTATTTTCGTCTTTACTTATCTTTTACTTTGGTAATTTGAAAATTTTAATATTCAAAATTATGTAGTAAAATCTAAGTAAAGAGGGGGAGTTGTATCACTCAATTTCGTGCGGGTGAAATAAGAAAAATAATTTTTATTATTTGTACTATTTTCTTTACTTAGAATTTCTTTTTAACAATAATGATTGGGCTTTGGTCTAGCCCGTTGTCATTTTATTTGACTTTGACTTGGAAAGTTCATCATGAGCTTTGTTCTTTGGCTTCAGCCATAACATGTCTATGAACTCTTTCTCTATATCCAATGGAAACCCCAATCACACTCTTATTCTCATTTCTTAAAATCTTTTCTTCAAAAATTTTCTTGGCCCACATTTCAAAATAATTCAGATACTTGTAGTGCACTAATTTCACTAGCGGGGAAACTTCAAGGTTCAGACCCAATTCCTTATCCACAAAATTCCACAATTCCTTTCTTGACACCTTAGCATATACAACACTTTCCTTCACAAGGGAGAACAATTTATAAAAATTAAGTTGTTGTCTATTGATCAAAACCAGCGAAGGCCGAGCACTAGTTTGGGAACGATTCTTGTTCAGATAAAGGAGGAAAAGTTGATAGAACAACCATTTTTGTGCAGGTTTACCATGGGAAATATCATTATCAACATGGTCTTCTCCAAGATAACAACCACTTCCAGAAAATTCATCAATTTTTTTAACTGCAACGGAGCCTACAGAAAGCCCATTTGAGAATTTTTAGCTTCCTTCCATGAACTTTGATTCTCTACTTCAATGCTTGATATCTCAAGGCTAATAATCAAGGGTATGGAAAACAAGCAAAAAATGATCCTAGGTTGCCATCTTCTGGGCTTTGATCACACAAGCATGCTATAATTGGTGATCACGTCTTTGGCTAGCATAGAGGAAGGATAGAGCTCGAGAAATTGTGACCACAAAAGAAGCACCCAACCTATAATTGTATTTTTATTACTTTCTTTGATATGTTAAGACATTTAAATTAATCTAAAATTTTTGATTATTACTTCTTTTTTATTCACTTAGATAGTAGTTAAATGTTAATAACAAAATCAATAATTAATTATAACTGAAAGCACAACCCATTTGCCAGCCAAAGACGTGATCACCAGTTATAACATGCTTGTGTGATCAAGTTTAGAAGAGGGCAACCTAGGATAATTTTTTGTGTGTTTTCAATACCCTTGATTGTTAGCCTTGAGATATCAAGCATTGAAGTAGGGAATCAAAGTTCATGGAAGGATGATAAAAATTCTCAAATGGGCCTTTTGTAGGCTCCCTTGCTATTAAAGAAATTGATGAATTTTCTGGAGGTGGTGGTTATCTTGGAGAAGACCATGGTGATAACAATACTTTCCATGGTAAGCCTGCACAAAAATAGTTGTTCTATCTACTTTTCTCTCTTTATCTGAACGAGAATTGTTTCCAAACTGGTGCTCGACCTTTGCTAGTTTTGGGTAATGGACAACAACTTAATTTGTATAAACTGTTCTCCCTCGTGAAGGAAAGTGGTGGATATGTTAAGGTGTCGAGCCAGGGATTGTAGGGTTTTGTGACCAAGGAATTGGGTTTGAACCTTGAAGTTTCCCCACCAGTGAAATTAGTGTACTACAAGTATCTGAATGATTTTGAAAGGTGGGCCAACAAAAGATTTTAAGAGAAGATTTTAAGAAATGAGAATAATGGGTGTGATTGAGGTTTGAATGGTTTTCCATTGAATTTAGAGAAATATTTCAGAGGCATGTTATGTCGAAAGCCAAAGAACAAAGCAGATAATGAACTTTCCAAGTTAAACTCAAATAAAAAAAAAAGTGATATCGGGCCAGACCAAAGCCCAATCATTTTTGTCATATCTCTAGTGACATGTTTGGAGAAAGGACTCAAAGTCATATCTCCAGTGAATATTTGTGGTCCTCTCGTCCTCAAAGGGTTAAGGTTGCGGTCTCACATTTATTTTTCAGCAAATAATGAAGAGTCACAACCCTGTTGACATGGTCAAGGTTTTGGTCTCACATTTCTTTTCATCAGATTTATTTTTCAGCAAGCAATGAAGATTCGTAATCCTCTCGATATGGTCAAGGTCTCGATCTCATATTTTTCCAATGATAATTGGCGTATGACTCTCTCGTCTTTGAATAAAGTCAATGTCTCAGCAATGTTTGGAGCGTATCCCTCCCATCCTCAGTAGGTCAAGGTTTTGATGTCTTTTCTTTTCTTTCTTTTAAATTCTCCATTTTGAAAATATTTTCTATTTCATCCTGAACGAAATCAGTTATTTTCATCTTTACTTATCTTTTACTTTGACAATTTGAAAATTTTAATTTTCAAATTATCTAGTAAAATCTAAATAAAGAGGGACAACAGTCAGCACTCAATTTCGTGTGGGTGAAATAAGAAAGATAATTTTATTATTTGTACTATTTTCTTTACTTGCATTTTCATTTTGACAGTAATGATTGGCTTTGATCTAGCCCTTCATCATTTTATTTTTATTTTTTTCTATTTGACTTTAACTTGGAAAGTTTATCATCAGCTTTGTTCTTTGGCTTTAGCCATAACATGCCTTTGAACTCTTGCTCTATATCCAATGAAAACCCTTCAAACTCTTATTCTTATTTTTTAAAATGTTTTCTTTAAAAAATTTCTTGGCCCACCTTTCAAAATCATTTAGATACTTATAGGGCACTAATTTCACTGGTGAGAAAACTTTAAGGTTCAGACCCAATTCCTTGGTCACAAAACCCCACAATCCCTTTCTCGACACCTTAGCATATCACCACTTTCTTTCACAAGGGAGAACAATTTATACAAATTAAGTTGTTGTCCATCGATCAAAACCACTAAAGGCCGAGCACTAGTTTGGGAGCAATTCTTGTTCAAATAAAGAAGGAAAAGTTGATTGAACAACCATTTTTCTAAAGGTTTGCCATGTGAAACATCATTATCAGCATGGTGTTCTCCAAGATAAAAACCACTTCTAGAAAATTCATCAATATCTTTACTTGCAAGGGAGCCTACAGAAGGCCTAATTGAGAATTTTTAGCATCCTTCTATGAACTTTGATTCCCTACTTCAATGCTTGATATCTTAAGACATAATCAAGGGTATGGAAAACATGCAAAAAATGATCCTAGGTTGCCATCTTTTGGGCTTTGATCACACATGCATGCTATAATTAGTGATCACGTCTTTGGCTGGCATTGAAGAAGGATAGAGCTCGAGAAACTGTGACCACATAGGAAGCACCCAACCTATAATTGCTTTTCTTTTTTATTACTTTCATTGATACATTAAAACATTTAAATTAATCTAAAATTTTTCATTATTACTTCTTTTTTATTCACTTAGATAGTAGTTAAATTTTAATAACGAAATCAATAATTAATTATAACTGAAAGCACAACCCATTTGCCAGCCAAAGACGTGATCACCAGTTATAGCATGCTTGTGTGATCGAAGTTTAGAAGAAGGCAACCTAGGATAATTTTTTGTGTGTTTTCAATACCCTTGATTGTTAGCCTTGAGATATCAAGCATTGATGTAGGGAATCGAAGTTCATGGAAGGATACTAAAAATTCTCAAATGGGCCTTTTATAAGCTCCCTTGCAGTTAAAGAAGTTGATGAATTTTCTAGAAGTGGTTGTTATCTTAGAGAAGACCATGTCGATAATGATGTTTCCCATGGCAAACCTGCACAAAAATGGTTGTTCTATCTATTTTTCTCTCTTTATCTGAACGAGAATCGTTTCCAAACTGGTGCTCGACCTTTGTTGGTTTTGGTCGATTGACAACACCTTAATTTGTATAAATTGTTCTCCCTCGTGAAGGAAAGTGGTGGATATGCTAAGGTGTCGAGAAAGGGATTGTAAGGTTTTGTGACCAAGGAATTGGGTTTGAACCTTGAAGTTTCCCCACTAGTGAAATTAGTGCACTAGAAGTGTCTAAATGATTTTGAAAGGTGGGCCAAGAAAATTTTTGAAGGGAAGATTTTAAGAAATGAGAATAATGGGTGTGATTGGGGTTTGAAGGGGTTTTCATTGGATATAGAGAAAGATTTCAGAGGCATGTTATGTCTAAAGCCAAATAATAAAGTTGATGATCAACTTTACAAGTCAAAGTCAAATAAAAAAAATAAAAAAGTTATAACGGGCCAAACCAAAGCCCAATCATTATTGTCTAAAAGAAAATGCAAGTTAAGACAATAGTATAAATAGTAAAAATTATATTTATTATTTTTCTTATTTCACTCGGACGAAATTGGGTGTTGACTGATGCCCCTCTTTACTTAGATTTTACTAGATAATTTTAAAAATTAAAATTTTCAAAGTAAAAGATAAGTAAAGACGAAAACAATTGATTTCGTTCCGGATGGAATGGAAAGTATTTTCAAAGCTGGGAATTTAAAAGAAAAAAAAAGACATCATAACCTTGACCTATTGAGGACAAGAGGGTTACGCATCAAACATGACTCATGGCTAGATATGCAAAAACGAGAGGGCAATATACCATTTATTGTTGGAAAAATATGAGATCGAGACCTTGACCATGTCGAGAGGGCTATAAATCTTCACTACTGGCTGGAAAATAAATCTGATGAAAAGAAATGTGAAACCAAAACCTTAACCTTTAATATTTTTCTTCTTAAAGTCGGACGAAATTGGGTGTTGATAGATTAGATACTATGCTAAAAGGCACTCCGTGCAATCGCACAATTTCCTTAATATATATCTGAGCCAACTTTGCCATAGATATTCCCAGATTCACAGGTAGAAAATGAGCACTATTAGTCAGTCGACCAACTATTACCCACACTACATCATGAGCCCTCACTGACCTTGGCAAATGGGTAACAAAATCCATAGCAATCTTATCCCACTTCCATTCAGAAATATCCAACTGCTGCAATAAACCACGAGGCTTCTGCTGCTACATATCGAGCTATGTCTCTCTTTATACCTGACCACCAAAAGGACTCCTTCAAATCCTGATACATGTTAGTCATACCTGGGTGTAAGTTAAGATGACTGTTATGACCTTCTTCAAGAATCATTTTCTTTAGCTCCTTATTTACAGTTATACACAGGCTGCCCTTGAACCTCAACAACACTCAAAGTCCCTTGCTTTCTTTGATCCTGATACATTCATAGTGTGCCTCAGATTAGAATCATCCAACTACTTCTCCTTGATTCTTCCAAAGCCTTCATTAGTTATGGTTAACATACCACAACTAAAATGATCTTTCTGAAACGTCACCTCCAAATTCAAATCTCTGAACTCCTCAATCAGTTTCTGCACTTAAATCATCAAAGCTGACATTTCAACTGATTTCCTACTCAAAGCATCTGCCACCACATTAGCTTTCCCCGGATGATACATTATCTGGAAATCATTGTCTTTCAAAAACTTCATCCACCTTGTCTGTCTCATGTTTAACTCTTTCTGATCAAACAAGTACTTTAAACTCTTATGATCACTAAACACATGAAATTGAACCCCATATAAATAGTGTCTCCAAATCTTCAATGTAAACACCATAACTGCTAACTCTAAGTCATGAGTAGGGTAATTTTTCTCATGAACTTTGAGTTGCCTTGAAGCATAGGCCACTACTTTCTTCTCCTGCATTAAAGCACCACACAAACCCTGATGTGAAGCATTACAATAAACTTCAAACAACTTACTAGTATCAGGAATCACCAACACAAGAGCATAAGTCAATCTTTCCTTCAACTCCACAAAACTTTGCTTACACCTATCAGTCCATGCAAAATGTTGATATTTGCGAGTCAGTTGTGTCAAAGGTATCACTATCCTTGAAAAATATTTAATGAACCTTCGATAGTAGCCAGCTAAACCCACAAAGCTCCCTATCTCGTAACCGTCTTATGACGTTTCCATTGTAGTACTGCTTTCACTTTAGCTGGATCAACGGAGATCCCATGAGTTGAAATGACATGCCCTAAAAAGTTCACCTCTTCTAACCAAAACTCACACTTAGAGAGTTTGGCATACAATTGTTTCTCCCCTAAAATCTCTAACACCAACCCTAGATGATTTTCCTGCTCTTCCTTAGTCCTTGAATAGATAAGGATGTTATCTATAAATACTACAACAAACTTCTCTAAGAAAGAATGAAAGATTCTATTCATGTAATCCATTAATAGAGCTAGAGCATTTGTCACCCCAAAAGGCATCACCACATACTCGTAATGCCCATAACGAGATCTGAAAGGTATCTTCTCCAAATCTTCAGCCTTCACCAAAATCTAATGGTACCCGGCTCAAGTTTATCTTTGAGAACAAGGTTGCACCACTCAACTAATCCATCAAGTCATCAATCCTCGACAAAGGATACTTATTCTTGATTATCAACTTATTTCACTGCCCATAATCTACACACAACTGAGAACTCTCATCTTTCATCTTAACCAACAACACTGGAGCTTCCCACGGTATACAATAGGTCGAATAAACTACTTCTCCAACAACTCTTTAACTTGCTTCTTCAGTTCACTCAACTCAGCAGGAGTCATTCTGTAAGGTGTCATTTAGACTGGTCCTGCTTCAGGCACCAAATCAATTGAGAACTCAACTTCTTGTTTATGAGGTAATCTAGGTATCACATCTAAAAATACGTCCACAAACTTACTCACCATAAGTATATACTGCATCTCTACTCTATTCTCTACTTTCATCTCACTCAAAATTACAAAACATTTTGACCCATCTCTCAATTTCGTCGTAACTTGATGAGCAAAAACCAAATCTGACTTCTCAAATTCTAGGAACACTAACCTTTTCTTACCATCATCTATGAGAACGTGATTGGTAGATAGCCAATCCATCCCAAGAATAGCATTTAACCCGTAAAGAGGTAGGCATATCAAGTTAATCTTGAATCTATGACCCTCCACTCCTATTGTACACTCAGCACAAACTACTGAGGTCAACACAGTTCTAGATACTGGTGTAGAAACCAGAAGTTCAAAATGCAACTCTATAACTAGAAGACCAATCTTATCAGCACACAACTTTCACACAAAAGAGTGTATCACTCTAGAATCAAACAAAACTTTCAAACATCACCAACTATGAAACAAGTACCTTGTATCAGATTGTGTGACTCTGTAACATCTGCTCCTGACATAGCAAACACTCTGCCTGTCACTCTAGGCCTGTTGCCCTCATTCTTCAACTGTTGTTGCATCTAATTTATGCATCATCACTTGCTGATTTTGAATTATGGTCAAGTTCTGCTACTGAAGAGCACTGGCCATCATCTCAATTGCTCAGGCAATTTGACTCATCTCAAATAGAGGTTGAGGAGGAGTAAGAGGTCTACAGGATCCACTCTATAAGACACAAGAAAGATTTGAGATCAATTTCTACAACTCAAGATAACTACAAAAGGTTGCTAAAATCTAACAAAGATTCCACACAAGTGAACCCACAACCCTAAAGTCACGTAAGGTTTGACTTGCTCGAATACCATAAATGTAACAACTTAAAAATTATTTCTAACATCTAATATATCCAAATCAATAATTAAAACATAATGCATAATATAGATATTTATATCAATCATTCACTAACATTGTGCTTCAAAAGATTTTCCTCTTCATAAGAAACTAAAACATAACTAATTACATTTACACATATATGCATATAAAAAAATACGAGTTTTTAAAAAACCCTTTTAAAGTTGTAACTGCCTCATTCAAGAGCATCTTTCACAGTGTCATCTAGAACATTACCTGCTCCCGTGTATAACAGGATCATTGCAATAGAAACCAACACATAACACAAACAAGAACGTGTAAGCTAGTAATTCAAATATCTCAGTTAATCTCAAATAATCACATGTATACATCATTTAAAACATAAAAATCAATTTACAACATCTATCATTCAACTCAAGACATCACATAAAATAGATTGACTCAATCTACTTCCGGAAGACTCATGCAATGAATAGACCCCAAGATTTGCACCTATCACACTACCCCCAAGTTGTGTGTCACATCTCATCACCATTAATCTCATATGACAAGGTTAATCCATATGATTGTCCTGACCAATCCTCTTTCAAACTGTAGTTTCAGTCATATAAACCTTTTTCGACTCTCACCACCTAGTAATATTCATCTATTGGATTTCTATTATTAGTAGAGTCAGGATATCAATTGTTAAACCAAATTCTTAGACAATGCACATCCTATTTACAAATGTTTTCTTTATTGAAAATACTATGTCTGCGCATCACATACAATTCATATCATTAATCATCGATTTTCATTCATCTATTCATTCACTTTCCATTTCAATTTCAATAGTCTCAATAAAACCTCACCACTTTATATAATTGCACAATATCAGATACAATTCCTCAATCAATCATGCATAAATACATCCACAGGTCATACATAGCAAAGTCTTATCACAATTCATATCTAATCCATCAAATAAAATCAAAAGTTCTCACATGTTACTTTCTAACATCAATACTCAAATTAGGTCAATTAGACTCATTCAGTACACAAGGACCAGTCAGACCTGCAAGAAAGACTTGAGCACTGATAATCACATATTCAAGTCTTCTATCCTAGAGTTCTAATTGAAAGTAACTAACCAGTATAAAAAAATTTACTAGCTTTCCTTACCTGATGATGATCTTTACACCAGGTCCTCCAATACTCAACATAGATATAAATCCCAAAATATCTAGGGATCTAGAACCAGATATCAAAATAAAACCAACACATGTTATAAACATTTGAACTTACTAAATACATCATTAACACATAATAACATAATTTTATAATCTTACCTCTTTCTCCCACACTCTCAGCCACATGCTCACTATAACTCACCAACAAAAAGCAATCTACAGGTCCTTCAAAAATCCTTCAGCCAAACTAGCATCGAGAGCACCAACAACAACACTAGATGACACACCACAATCTCTTCTACAAATAGATGCAGTCGGCCTTGTCTGACCGTTGGGTTGCGATCCACCTTCTCTAGTTCTTGCCATATCTATCAAAATTGTAATGGTTAATCAGACAAAAAACAGAAAAATATATACATACCAAACTGACCTAATTCGATATGTGTTGAGTTAAGGAAAACGTATACCGAATTGTACAATCAGACTAGTCCTACTTTAGGCACCAAATCAATTGAGAACTCAACTTCTCATTTAAGAGGTAATCCAGGTATCTCATATGGAAATACGTTCACAAACTTACTCACCATAGGTATAGACTACATCTCCACTCCATTCTCCACTTTCATCTGACTTAAAATTACAAAGCATTTTGACCCATCTCTCAACTCCGACATAACTTGATGAGTAAAAACCAAAACTGACTTCTCAAATTAAGGGAACACTAACCTTTTCTGACCACAATCTATGAGAATGTGATTGGTAGATAGCCAAATCATCCTAAGAATGACATATATTCCCTGAAGAGATAGGCATATCAAGTTAATCTTGAATCTATGCCTCTCCACTACTATTGGACACTCAGCACAAACTACTGAAGTCAACATAGTTTCAGATGCTGGCCTAGAAACCATAACTTCAAATGCAACTCTGTAGTTGGAAGACCAATGTCATCAACACACAACTTTGAAACAAAAGAGTGTGTCACTCCAGAATCAAACAAAACTTTCAAACATCTACCTGTTATGAAGCAAGTACCTTGTATCAGATTGTATGACTCAGTAACATTTACTCTTGACATAGCAAACACTTTGCCTATCACTTTAGGCATGTTGCCCTCATTCTTCAACTGTTGTGGACCACCTACAAGAATTATCATGTATACATCATTTAAAACATAACAATCAATTTACAACATCTATCATTGAACTCAAGACATCACATAATATAGACAGACTAAATCTACTTCTGGAAGACTCTTGTATTGAATAGATCTCGAGATTTGCACCTGTCAAACTACCCCCAATTTGTGTGTCTCATCTCATCACCATTAATCTCATATCACAGAGTTAATCCATATAATTGTTCTGACCAGCCCTCATTCAAGCTGTATTTTTAATCATATGAACCTCCTTCGACTCTTACCACCTATTAATATTCATCTATTTGATTCTTATTACTAATAGAGTCAAGATATCAATCGTTAAACTAAAGCCTTAGACAATACACATCCTATTTCTTAGCACAGATGTTTTCTTTCCTGAAAACACTATGCCTACGCATCACATACAATTCATATCATACATCATCAGTTTTTATTCATTGATTCATTCACTTTCCACTTCAATTCCAATAATCTCAAGAAAGCTTCACCACTTTATATAATTGCACAATATCATATATAATTCCTCAATCAATCATACGTAAAGGCATCCACAGGTCATAACTATCAAAGTCTTATCACAAGTCATATTCAATCCATCAAACAACAATCAAAAGTTCTCACATTTTACATTCTAACATCATTACTCAAATCAAGTCAATTAATTAATCAAATCAAGATAAACACTCAAGCTCATTTAATGCTCAAGGATCAGTGAGACTTGAGCATTGATAATCACATATTCAAGTCTTTTATGCTACAGTTTTATTTGGAAGTAACTAACTAGCATAAAAACAAGTTACTAACTTCCCTTACCTAATGATGGTCTTTACAATAATTTCTCCAATACTCAACAGAGATACTAATCCCAAAATCTAGGGATTTAGAATAAGTTATCAAAATAAAACCAAATTTTAGTATAATCTTAATTAAGTTGAGATAAATACTATTCTCAATTGTCTCTACTAAGATTGATGACAAAAACCTAAGAAAAAATTGACATTAAGTGATTTTTAGAGCAAATATGAACTTATTCTAATTGAGATTCTCATCGATTAAAAATGATCCTTAACTCCTCAGCTACTGCAGGGTGTTATCCGATTCTAAAATAGATGAGATATGGATAAGGAAAATTAGAGAGAAGGGATAGCTTGGGAAAGGGAGAGAGAGAGAGAAAAGAAAAAGGAAATGGAGGTGCAAGGGCCTTGTGCTTCTGTTTTTAAACTTATTATGCCTTAAAATTATCCCCAACAACAAATTTTTTTGTTCTCAAAAATTGACTTACCAACAAAGAGGTAAGGGTGAGATTACCTAACAGTCTCCTCTAACTCCCAAGTGGAATCACCAGAGCATCCCACAACACCTTTACCATGCTGATGGCCTTGCGGCTGAGTTGTTTGATCTGTTATTCCTCAATTCTGACTAGTTGAGCTTAAAAGCATAAATTGTCCTTGATCTGTACTTCATCTATTTCTAGGACATGACTAGGATCAAACACATAGTTCCTCGACTGAGACACATGAAATACATTGTGTAGGCTGGCTAACTTAGGGGGTAAAGCAATCTAAAGTTGTTGGTCCTATTTTTCTAAGAATTTAATAAGGCCCAACAAACTTAGGACATAAGTTTCTTTATCTGATATCCCTTCCTACACCTTTGCTACGTGTTACCCTTGTAAATACATGGTATCCAACTGCAAATTTCAAAGGCTTCCTCCTCTGATACGCATAAGACTTCTGGCTATTATGGGAACTCTTCATCCTCTCTTGAATCTGTTTCACCTTCTCAATAGTCTGTTGAAGTAACTCTAGTCCTACCAACACTGTCTCTGTCCTGATACCAACAAAGAGGAGTTATACCCTTCTTGCCATATGAAGCTTCATATGGTGTCATCTCAATACTGGCATGATAATTATTGTTGTATGTAAACTCCACCAAAGACAACAACTCATCCCAAACACCCAAATGATCCAACACACAAGTTCCCAAAAAATCTTCCAAAGATTGGATCATTCGCTCTGACTACCCATTAGTTTGAGGATGATAGGAAGAACTCATTCTCAACTTGGTTCCCAAAGCATCTTGAAGAGTTTGTCAAAACCGTGATGTAAAGTTGGGGTCTCCATCAGATACTATGCTAAAAGGCACTCCATGCAATCTCACAATTTCTTTAATATATATCTCAGCCAATCTTGTCATAGATATTCTCATATTCACTGGCAGTAAATGAGCACTCTTAGTCAGTCGACCAACTATCACCCACATTGCATCATGACCCCCAACTGACCTTGGCAAATAGGTAAAAAAATCCATCGCAATGCTATCCTATTTCCACTCAGGAATATCCAGTTGCTGCAATAAACCACCAGGCTTCTGATACTCTTCCTTAACTTTTTGACATGTTAAGCATGCAACTACATATTGAGCTATGTATCTCTTCATACCTGACCAGCAAAGGACTCCTTCAAATCCTGATAAATCTTGGTCATACCTAGGTGTAAGATAAGATGACTCTTATGACCTTCTTTAAGAATCATTCTCTTCAACAACTCATCTACAAGTATACATAGCCTGCCCTTGAACCTCGACAACCCATCAGCTCCCAACTCAAAGTCTCTTGCTTTCTCTTATCCTAATACATCCATAGTGTGCCTCATATTAGAATCCTCCAACTGTTTCTCCTTTATTCTTCCAAATAACTCATTAATTATGGTTCACCTACCACAACTAATATGAACTCTGTGAAACTTCACCTCCAAATTCAAATCTTTGAACTGCTCAATCAGTTTCTCCTCTTCAATCATCAAAGTTGACATTTGAAATTATTTCCTACTCAAAGCATCTGCCACCAGATTAACTTTCCCCGAATGATACATTAGTAGAAAGTCATAGTCTTCCAAAAACTCCATCCACCTTCTCTGCCTCATGTTCAACTCTTTTTTATCAAAAAAAAAGTACTTTAAATTCTTGTGATCACTAAATACTTGAAATTGAACCCCATATAAATAGTGCCTCCAAATCTTAAATGTAAACACCATAGCTGCCAACTCTAAGTCATGAGTAGGGTCATTTTTCTCATGAAATTTGAGTTGCCTTGAAGCATAGGCCACTACTTTCTTCTCCTGCATTAAAACACCACCCAAACCCTGATGTGAAGCATCACATTAAACTTCAAAGGCTTACTGGTATCATGAATCACCAACACAGGAGTATTGGTCAATCTTTTCTTCAACTCCACAAAACTTTGCTCACACCTATCGGTCCATGCAAAAGGGTCGGTTGTGTCAAAGGTGTCACCATCCTTGAAAAATCTTTAATGAACCTTCGATAGAAGCTAGCTAAATCCACAAGGCTCTTTATCTCGGTAACCGTCTTCGGATGTTCCAACTTTAGCATTACTTCCACTTTAGTTGGATACCCTTGAGCTAAAATCACATGCCCTAAAAAGTTCACCTCTTCCACCCAAAACTCATACTTAGAGAGTTTGGCATACAGTTGCTTCTCCCTCAAAACTCTAACACCAACCTCATATGCTCTCCATGCTCTTCCTTAGTCCTTGAGTAGATAAGGATGTCATCTATAAATACTACAACAAACTTAACTAAGAAAGGACAAAAGATTTTATTCATGGAATCCATGAATGGAGTTGGAGCATTTGTCACCCCAAAAGGCATCACCACATACTCGTAGTGCCCATAACGAGATATGAAAGTTGTCTTCTGCACATCTTCAGCTTTCACTAAAATCTTATAGTACCCCGACCTCAAGTTTATCTTTGAAAACACGGTTGGTCCACTCAACTGATCCATCAAGTCATCAATCCTTGGCAAAGGGTACTTATTCATAATTGTCAACTTATTCAACTGCCTATAATCCACACACAACTGTGAAGTCCCATCTTTCTTCTTAACCAATAACATTGGAGCTCCCTATGCTATACACTAGGTCGAATTAACTATTTCTCCAACAACTCTTAAACTTGCTTCTTTAGCTCACTCAAATTAGCAGGAGCCATTCTGTAAGTTGTCATTGAGACTAATCCTGCTCCAGACACCAAATCAGTTGAGAAATCACCTTCTCGTTTAGGAGATAATCCAAGTATCTCATCTCGAAATACATCCACAAACTCACTCACCACAAGTATAAACTGCATCTCCACTTCATTTTCTACTTTCATCTGAGTCCATATTACAAATCATTTTGACCCATCTCTCAATTCTGTCATAACTTGATGAGCAGTAACCAAAACTGAGTTCTCAAATTTAGGGAACACTAACCTATTCTGACCATAATCTATGAGAATGTGATTGGTAGTCAATCCATCCCAAAAATGACATCTAACCCCTAAAGAGGTAGGCATATCAGGATAATCTTGAATCTATATCCCTCCACTACTATTGGACACTCAGCAGAAACTACTGAGGTCAACACAGTTCTAGATGTCAATGTAGAAACCAGAAGTTCAAAATGCAACTCTCTAACTAGAATACCAATCTTATCAACACAACTTTCACACAAAAGAGTGTGTCACTCCAGAATCAAACAAAACTTTCAAACATCTACCAACTATGAACCAAGTACCTTGTATCAGATTGTCTGACTCAGTCACATCTACTTCTGACATAGCAAAGCCACTCTAGGCCTGTTGCCATCATTCTTCAATTGTTGTGAACTACCTGCAGAAATCACCATTTTTCTTCTTGGACAATCCATAACAAAATGCCACTCCTTCTGACATAAGTAACATCTGCGACTCCCATAAGGCTATTGCGGCCTAAACTGAGGTGGAGCTGCTCTCGGTCTAGGCTGTGGAGATCTGGCATACGGCTTATGTGATTGTACCTTGCCCTTCCCACTGGATGATCCTCCTCCATGAGTCCTGATGACTCTTCCATCACTTTCCTCAAGAGTCTATTACCATCTTCACCTTTTCTACCAATGCAAGAAACTCCCTAATGAACATAGGAGCTATCACCTTCTTCAGCTCATGCTTCAATCCTTCCTCAAACTTCCTACAACTCCAAGCCTCAGAGGTAGCTTGGGTGTAAAATCTGGATAGATACTTAAATCTAGCAGCAAGTAATCACAGATATCCCCTTCTGTATCAACTTGAGAAACATCAACTTCTTCGACAAATCTGGCACTATCTGGGAAGTACTTCTCCAAAAATCTCCTCCTGAAGCTCTCCTAGGTGATGGACTCATCCCTGGCTTCCGTCATCTTCTAAGCTCCCATCCACCATAAATCTGCTTCACCAGATAAAAGGTATGCAACAAAGATCAACTTCTTATCTTTAGAGCAAGAAGTTTCCCTAAAGATTTTTTCCACTTCTCTCATCCACTTATCTGCATGGTCTGTAGTAGAATTCCCACAAATGTTTTCTTTCTTGAAAACAATATGCCTACATATCACATACAATTCAGATCATACATTAGTTTTCATTCATCTATTCATTCACTTTTCATTTTAATTCCAATAATCTCAAGAAAACTTCACCACTTTATATAATTGCACAATATCATATACAATTTCTCAATCAATCATGTATAAAGAAATCCACAAGTTATACCTATCAAAGTCTTATCACAAGTCATGTCCAATCCATCAAACAACAATCATAAGTTCTCACATGTTACTTTCTAACATCATTACTCAAATTAGGTCAATTAATTACATCAAATCAAAGATAAAAAATCAGACTCATCCAATACTCAACCAAACCTGCAAGAAAGACTTGAGCACTAATAATCACATATTCAAGTCTTCTATCATAGAATTCTATTTGAAAGTAACTAACTAGTATAAAAAAAGTTTCTAGCTTCCTTTACCTGATGATGATCTTTACACCAGTTCCTTCAATATCCGACAGAGATATTAATTCCAAGATCTAGGAATCTAGAACCAGTTATCAGAATAAAACCAACACATGTTATAAATATTTGGACCTACTAAATTCATCATTAACACATGATAACATAATTTTATAATCTTACCTCTTCCTCCCACAGTCTCAGCCACATGCTCGCTATAACTCACCAATAAAAAGCAATCTGCAAGTCCTCAAGGGAATCCTTCAGCCAAACTAGCATCAGGAGTACCACGATCTCTTCTACGAACAGATGCAGAAGGCCTTGTCTGACCGTTGGGTTGCAATCCACCTCCTCTAGTTCTTGCCATATCTGTCAAAAGTGTAATGGTTAATCAAATAAAAAACATAAAAAGATATACATACCGGATTGACCTAATCCGATATGTGTTGAGTTAAAGAAAACGTATATTGGATTGTACAATCCGATATACATTTCGAAAATAATAACATACCGGATTATAAGATCTGCTATGTATAAATTATTCAAACGCGTTTCGAATTATACAATCTGGTACGTATTCAAAAAATTCATACATACTGGATTCTACAATCCGATATGTAAAATATATATTGATTTCGGTATGCATTTTCACACAAAAATAACACATTAGATTGTACAATACAATAGCCTATAAATCTTCTCCACCTCCACCGTTGAACCAGTTCTTTGTTAGGAACTAAAGAAACTCACACCACAACAATAGAAAGAAAATTGAAAGACACTGAATGAGAAATCTTATTCAATTTTGTAACAATAGTTACGCAGAATTTACAAAGGAATTTAGAAATTCCTTTCACACAGAATTCAATCGGTACAAATTCTAACAAGTTTGAACAACCAACCAAAACTCTCTAGGTTGGTTTAAAAATCCCAAATTTTTCCTAATTGCCTCCATGTTACTAATCGCCTAACTGACACAACCCACTGATAGTTAATTCTTTTTCCTCCTAACATAAACTCTCCACTCCCTATCAAAATTACTACTCCCCATATGATCTTGATTAAGATGTCTAACAATACTCCCCTCTATATCATCCACCTTGTCCTCAATGTGAAATTTAGGAAACTGTTCTTTCATCAGCTTTACATCTTTCCAAGTTACAACTTCATCCTCTCCATCTTGCCACTGCACCAGCACCTGTTCAGTAGGAGAACCCTTGACATCTACAATTCTTCTACCTCGAATTTGCTCTAGTTTTATCTCTGGCCCATGTCCTTGTAGATCTTCCAACTCCACATGATGATTCCCCACTGCTTTCTTTAACGGGGATACGTTGAAACACAGGATGCACTTGAACATGTCAGGCAACTACAATCTATAAGCTACATTTCCCACTTTAGTAATCATCGAAAAAGGGCCACAATAGCATGTCAATAGTTTTGGATGCAATTTTATATGCAACGATTGTTGTTGATGTGGTCAAATCTTCAAATAAACCACATCACCCACTTCAATGTCTGCTACTCTCTTATGCTTGTTTCCAAATTTTACCATTTGATCATGGACCCTCTACAAATGAAAGTTTAGTTACTTTAAAGCCTCATCTCTATCCATAAGATCCTGGGTTACTATTGCTACAACCATCTCTCCTGGTATAAATCGAGCCAATGAAGAAGGTGCTTTTCCAATTACAACTTTAAAAGGTGTACACTTTGGAGCTCCTTGATAAGTAGTATTATACCAATACTCAGTAATCCATCCTTTAGGTTGTTTAGAACAAAAACAACGAAGATATGTCTCAAAAATTCTATTAAAACCTTTGTTTTCCCATTAGACTTAGGATGATATGCAGGACTCATTTTAAATATTGTCCCTTACAATTTAAGCAATTCCTTCCAAAATAAACTAATAAACATAAAATCACGATCACTGACAGTGGCAACAACAATAGATGTAACCTCACTACTTCCTTCATAAAATTTTCAGCCATCATACTTGCTGAATAAGGATGTTTAAACGGAATGAAATGCCCATGCTTACTTAATTTTTCCACCACTCCCATAATAGCATCAAACCCATTTGATTTTCCTAATTTGACTATGAAATCCATACTCACCTCCTCTTATACTACCTCTGGTATTATCAATGGCTATAACAACCGTTGAGGATGACTAACCAAATGTTTACTTTGTTGACAAGCCGGACAGGCTGTCACAAAGTCTATAACCCTTTTTTCATTCCCTTCCAATGCAAAGTTTGAGCAATGCGAAGGTAAGTTATGTACACTCCAAAATGGCCCCCCATTGGTGTTAAGTGGAATTCGTGTAGCAGTTTGGGAATCCACACAGAATTAGCAGCTAACACCAACCTCCCTTTATAATGCAATTTATCATTCTCTAATGTGTAATGGTCATTCAATTTAGAATCCCTCTTCAGTTCTTCAATTATCCTTGTCAGCTCTTGATCTTGGTGTACCTCCTCTTGAATCATCTCGACATTCTACTGATAACGTCTATAAATTACAACCAAATCTATCTCTTCCTTGTCAATATCATCCACTACCCGTGACAAAGCATCAACCAACTTATTAGTTTTTCCTGACTTATACACGATGTCAAACTCGTACCGCATTAATTTGGCCAACCAACTTTGTTGGTTTTGAATAGTGATATGTTGTTCTAACCAATATCTCAAACTCTTTTGATTCGTGTACACAATGAACCTTCTTCCAAACAAATAAGGCCTCTAATGCTGAATAGCCAACACTAAGGCAATTAATTCCTTCTCATATATAGATTTTTTAACGGAACTTTAGCCAAAGCCTTGCTGAAATAAGTAACATTCATCTAGGTTCCATAAACACCTCTTTAAAAGTATCTAATATTCCTTTCATCTCCATGGCTTGTTGTTGAGACAGTTGTGCTCCCCTCATCTCCATTCCTCCCTAGTAACCAATTTCAGGCCTCCAACACATACACACAACAATTATTTCAATTTCTTTCTTCAATTCCCTCGAGCTCACCAAATTCTTGGATAGGGCAGGATAATCATGTCCTTGTCTCATAAAACTCATTGTGATTGTCTTCCAATTCAGCTTCACTTCTCCCAATTTCGCCAACCAATCCACTTCTAATATCACATCCACACTACCTAATTCAAACAAAAAAAAATGTTTCATTGAAGATAAACCCTTCCAGTTCCACCTCCAAATTTCTACCACATCCATTAGTCTCCTTCATATGTCCATCCCCCAATTTCACCATGTATGAGGTAGTATACTCCTTAACTATTCCCAATTGCTTCACTAATTCAGTGGATATTAAGTTTTGACTTGCCCCACTATCAATCAACACCATAACCTCCTTTCCTCTTAATTTCCCATCCATCTTTATAGTTTGTGAAGGAGTTTAACCTCCAACAGAAAGCACTGAAAGACTAATGGAAAATCCTCGGTTATTCATATCCGACTCCTCTCCAAAATTCTCCTCAAAACCCTTCATACCTCCCTTTTCCTTTTTCTCCTCACTATCCCCACAAATCACCACGCTTAAATTCTTGTCAAGACAGCGGTGGCCATAACTATAAGCACCACCATAGTGAAAACACCTCCCCTCTTCTCTTCTCTTCTTAACATATTCAAGGTATGGCAACGTTCTGAAGCCCCTGTTTTTCCTTCCTTCTCCTCCACTCACCCCGTTATGAGTTTCCTTTGACCTCTCATCTACATTTTTCCTTGCATTACTCACCACACTGGTTCTCCTTGCTCCATTTCCACCCTTAGAAAATTCACTCTTCGTTGTTACCCCAATTCCTTCTTGATATCAAAGAAAGAACTTCTATTCACGTTCGTCCCTTCCTTATCCGTTTGTGTATTTTTCTTCCAAATCAAGAGCAATTCCCATAGTTCTCATTAAATCTTAAGGATCATGAGGTCGTATTTGATTCCTTATCTTTGTATTTAACTCCTCAAGAAAATAACCCATCAATTGATCATCTAGAATATTATGAGTTATAGATAACAACACCCCAAGTTCCTAAATATAATATTCCATGCTCCCTTTTTGTGTTATCTTGGCCAACTTTTCAAAAATGGAACTCCTCTCTTTACCTCCATACCTCTGAATCAATGCTGCTGTAAATTCCTCCCAACAATGGTTTTTTAACTTTTGTCTCCAAAAACTAAACCAGTGATTAGCACTTCCTCCCATGCTAATAAAAGCCAACTTCAGTTTCTCCGTGACAATTACGTTTTGAACTTCAAAAAACTTCTCCACCCTAGACACCCATCCATGAGGATCACTCTCTTCAAATGTCGACAGATCAACCCTCTTTGTCCACGATCTCACTTCTTCCTCTTCCTCTCCTTCAAACCGATTTAGTCACTTCGCTCTTAATTCTTTTTCTTCTTCATCGTTGACGCAATTCTCTCCACCCTCAAAATTCTTATCTCTCTTCTTGAATTCTTTCATCATTTCTAACATGTTCTCCTTAATTGCAAAAATATCCGTACGCATTTATGCTATAATCTTCCCATTTTCTCCAGCTCATTCCTCTAAAAAACTCACCCTTTGTTCTATCTTTCATCCTCTCAATAATCTAACAGGTCCAATCAATTTGATAGGAACCAAAGAAACTCACACCATAACAATAGCAAAGAAAATTGAAAAATAGTGTAATTTTTATGAGAAATTTTATTCAATTATGTATCAGTTACACAGAATTTACAAAGGAATTTAGAAATTCCTTTTCACACATAATTCAATTGATAAAATTTCTAACAACCAACCCAAACTCTCTAGGTTGGTTTAAAAACTCCAAACTATTCCTAACGCCTTCATCCTCCTAACTGCTTAAGTGACACAACCCAATAACAATTAACTCTTTTACCTCCTAACATAAACTCTCCACTCTTTCAGGATTACTACTCCCCCGTATCCTGAAAAAGATGTCTAACACCCTCCCCCTAAATCCCAGCAGCCACAAAACTCACAGAAATAGGAATAAAATCCTTCAATCTTTAATAAAAATTTGAGATCACAATTTCAATAATCACAGGCTCTCTCTCCGCAATCACCAAAGTTCAGTACCACACCCACAATGGACGAGGCAGATGCATGAACAACAAAATGATTGTGATGAGGCAGCAACAAACGGCAGTGAGAGGTCCAACAACACAGCAAGCGGTGAGAGGTGCAAGAACAATGGCTCTATGGGGTGCACCTGGCTAAGAACAGAAATAGGGGGTGAAGGGCAGTGCTGGGGTTTAAAATTATACCCTAAGGGCAATTTGGACAATTCAAGTCTTCCACGGAGGTGAAAGGAAAGATTATGGAGGTCCAGGAAGAGGCCGTCAACACGGCAATGCTCTGATGTCCCACCGGACTCAACTTGGAAAAATAAGTCAATTGGACCTTACTTTTGGGACAGTTAGGGACCACCTAGTTTAAGCCATAAACTAGGATAGGATAGAATTAAAAATTAAAAAATAATAACAAAACTTTAAAAGTATTTTTAAGAGAGAAATAGTAAAAGTGAAAAAAAAAAAGTTAAATAAATTTTCCTTTTTTAGTTGGTGGAAGAGTGTAAAACAAGAGTGTTATTTTTCAAGAGTAATATTTTCAAAATGAGTTGAACTAATCCCAGCTAGTTTCAAAAAGAGTGTTACACTTTGAAGGGATATTTCCTTGCACTAATGCAATGGTGGAGGAGAGGAGACTAAAACTTCAATATCATTGACTCTAACAATTCCCCGTTTTATAAAAATACAGCTTTTGTTAGAAATTTGCTAACCCTTTTGCTCAATATGAATGAAACAAAACAAAGCATAACAAGCAAACACAGTTTAGAATAATATGATAAGGATTATAATTATGTCATACTAGCAAGGCATTATATTTTTATTTGCAACTATAAACTACTATGAGCAGGCATTTCTCTATGTTCATGAAAACAAGAGCAGATAACAATAGTAAAAGTATTTGAAATTAAACAGAAAAAGTGTCATAAGAAGTTTTGGTGTATGTATCAATCAAGCCTCAAAATTTGGTTTATCCAACAGAATGTTCATTTCAGGTTGCAGCCTCAAGCAACACCACCCCTGATGGCTTGTTCACTGCTACTGCTGTTGCTGCTGGAGGTAGGAATTTCTCAATGTCCTTTGCTCCAGTTTGAGCAAACTCTCTGACAAGCATGTTCATATATCCAGCTAAAGAAAGCTTGAATTCCTGTGAACAGCTTCTGTCTCCCTCATCAACGTCCTGGACCCCTCCTTTGGCCAAACACCCAACTTGAGCACCTTCCATGTATGCCTTACATGCCACCAGAATATCACTAGCTCTGCTGCAGAAATGCCCCTTAACAAAATCCTCAAAATTCTGAAACCAGACATAATAACATTGAGCATTTAAGTTTTGAGCAACAAAATATAGAAAAATGAAAACATGTTTGAGAGAACAATAATTTAAATTGTGTGTATTACAGCTCTTGCCCTACTCTTCATTCAAATGATAACCTCTTTCCAAAGATCAATATGTTGATAGGACAAAGGATGCATCATTATTAACACGGTACAATTCTTTTCTCATTTTCAACACAAAGGCACAAGTATGCCTAGGCATTGCTTCTTTAATTGCCCCCAACCCTTCCTTCATCCCTCCCCCAAAAACTAAAAGGTAAAATGGGCACTACAAATGAACACAGCAAAGCAACCTTGCTAGAGATTTAAAAAAATTGAACCATGACTAAAAATCAAACCTTTGGAGGCCTTCGTATGGAATACATCATTGTCTTCAATGATAGAATGAATGTGTCCTCATTATACTGAAAGGCCAGCTTTTCACCACTTGCTGAACCACTCATGTGTGCATATCCAGGTTCATTAAAGTAAGGCTTTGTATTCAGAATTAGACCCTGTATGGAGACCAGAACCTGTAGAATCGTTGAAACGCCCGGAAGCCACTTCTCATTTTTGTTGCCACTCCAGGTGTTCAGCAGACTAAGGCATACCTTGCCACAATGATACAAATTTGGGTTGAGCCGCAGACCTCCAGAGTGGTAATGCACTTGCTGCAATGAAAAATGCCCCTTGTGTCAGACTCAATATAACAAGAATGAACAATAAAATATTGCCAGTTAGATACATTATTACCAACCACATACCGGGGGTACATTGGGATAGCCACAGGGAAATAAAACATCAAAAAAGAATAGGCCATCATGATACGGAGTCCCTTCAGCTCCAATAATCACAGCCCTCAGAAGATCCATGTTTGACTCATAAACTCTGACAAATATTGAATCTGAAGGGGACAAACCAAAGAGACAAAGAAGAGATCCATCATAATGCCAGTGGCAGGTAGCACACTATGGTATTCAGATCACTTTACAATTATTTCTATATTTAACTACCAATTTCAGAACAAGTAAATGGAAAGTTCTAAGAAAAGGGTTAATAAGCACTATTCTATAAGAGTAAATCATAAATTAGCCATGAAAATGCCCCATTGAAGTTTATTCAGAAAAGCTCTATCAGAAAAAGTAATAATGATAAAAAATAATTAAAGACTCATTTGGATAACGCAAGAAAAATACAGCAATTTTGAAGTGAAACAAACTCACCTGGCAAATCCTTCTGCAAAATCTTCCACTCTTCCTGGATTTTTTTAGCCCAATTCTTCGGAGGCTGTTCAAGAAATGTGTTCAATCTAAACCCAAATAATTAAAAACAAAACTGAAACAAAGAGCACTTCAAAAATTTACCTGCTTCATTGAAGCACTGTTGCGGACAAAGTAATGATCTGAAGTGTCCTCAACAGTGTCAAATTGTTTAAAACTTCGAAATTTCCTCATAATTTCTTCTCTAGCTTCATCCGAGATTGTAACAATAGGGCCATCCACTGCCTTTCCATTAAATCCATCCCCAGCAGAATCGTGAACCAAGTTATCAAATCCATGCTCAGTTTGGGCAACAAGAGGATCAAATGGATAATAAATATTTTTAGAAATTTTTTTATGATGAATAGCAAAGGATTTAGCATTTTGAGGATTCTTCCACCAAGGTTTTACTGGATCTGTTCCAAAAGGATGATGCCATGATCCATTGGGTCCAATGAAATGTGAATGGGAGGAAACACTACTGCCATCTGCCATCATACCAGGTTTAAATTTCGCCCCAGTCAGCTTCGCAGCCTCCAAAGGGTCAACTAAACCAAGGTATGTTGAACTAGGCTTTCTTTTGCTATGGAAAGGCCCCGAAAACCAGTGAGACTTAGATGATTCTACTCCTACTGAAGCATTTGAAGTACGTCCTCTGTGTTTTGAAGTAACCGATTTCTTCTTAGAAGGGGCAGATTGAGAAGAATTTGATGAGTAATCAAAATCAAACACAGAAGATGCTTTAGAGTTAGTTGGATCTAATGACACAGAAGGCTGGGAAGAGGGTGTCATGGGACTTAATGCAGCATTTGATTGCACATGATGCCAAGGATAAAACATACTATTTTCAGTCTTCTTAAAAGCTACATCATATCCTGGTGGCAACCAATTAAAAGGTGCTTCAATGCCAGGTGGTATATCCACATTATCAAAATGTTTCTGTAATAATGCATACTCGTCTACATCCATATAGTCTTCTGGCAAAATATCAATGTAGTCATCCTCATCATATGATAGATCAGAACCATGACCATCAACATTGATTAAATTATTTGACACCGAAGGGAGATTGCTAGAAGATGCAATCCCGCTAACTGATCCAAACTTTTCCGCATCAGGCACCGAGAAAGGATAATCAGACATATTCTGAAAAGGATTTCAGGTAAAATGTTAGTGGTCTTCATGTTGGAAAAGATGTGGTCCATCTGATGCAAGAAATAACAAAAACAAATTTTATACAAACCACAACTTGGTGATCATCATGAACAGCATCAATTGTCTTCCCTTTGTTACTATTATTAACTTTTTCACCAATTATCACTACATCCTCAGAATCATCATCATTGTCAATATCAATCACATCATGCAAAATGACCTACAAAGCAAAAGTCAAGTATTCTATATTAGTAAGAAAAGGAAGACTGAGAAACATTCATGAAACACAAACAAGAATAAGAGGGCAGAAAAATATATCAAGGAAAAGAGCAGTGCTTGTGCAATTTTCAAACTGAATAAAAGCAAAAACAGAACATGGCAAAACAATTTTCCTTTTATTTTACTCAGAATTATACAAAAGAGTTGCCGCCGGTATTCTTCCCTTTTATAAATATTGGACCCTGATTTCTAAAGGTACTGGTATCTTCATAAAAACAAAGAGTACATATGGAAACTCCTTAAATAAAATCTCTTCTATCTCCTCATAAAGTAGAGTAAAAGGCAAAATGAATTTATACTATTATAGAAAGGGATTCCTAACTAAGTGTCCTTTTACTTTTCCTAAAATCACTTTTGCTCATGTTTACTATAACTACAAGAGTACTTGCAGTACTGTGTTACCACAGTAACTCAACAGTTACACATATTCACAGCTTGAATGACAAAATCACAGTCTGATACACAAATAGGATCAGGCAGAATAATAGAAAAAATAAGGCATATCTAAACTTCCCAAGAAAAAAACTAATTGAAAAAAAAAAAAAAAAACAGAATGGTGATATCCAAGTCAGAAACTGATTGATCCCACCATTTCTTACGTGCAGGGGCTAGGAGGTAGGAACATTTCATTTGTAACAGACTTGCACATAAATGACACAATATATTAGGCCTTGACAAGTTAATCCTATATAATGCCTAACAGAAAAACAATGACATTTCACAAATCAGAATAATATACACACACATATGTAAGTATCTATATATGACAGAAAAACAGTACATAAATATCAAATTCAGCATTCTAGGGGAAACTACCATGAGATAAACAGCAGAACTGTAGTGATGATCATAAAACCCAATTACCATGCATATATAAGCTCTACTATCTTGATTAAAACATCTAACAATGAGATATTACTGTTTTAATCAAAAGTCCCTAATCAATTAAGAGAGGTGATTTATTTATCTACTGCTCACTCAATCAAATTGGTCTATTCTGATGAGCAGTTGCAATTTAGATTTAGAAAGAGAAAGGTAAATAAACAAAGACTAACAAGTCTATCTGACCTAGTAATGTATGAACAAAAATCAGTAAAATTACTATTTAATTTTTCCATGGTTTGAGACAATATACTGAGAAATGCATTAGATACACTCCCAAGTTGAAATAGCTTAAAAACTATCCTTGAAGGCCCTAGGAAATAGGGCCAACCATAAACACCAAGTCACTGCCTAGTTCCCTCACAACAAAACTCAAGTAACCTTATCATCATCCATCTAAATCATACCAAAAACTTTACATGCACAAGACACACATGCTACCATAATAGAACAACCTGAGAAAAAAAACTGTGTCATTTGGAAGTTTCTCAATCAAAGGAACATCTATTCATAGGTAACAACAGAGAGGAAAAAAGGTTATAATTCGACTTAAGTTACAAAAAGATTTAAACAGAAATCATTACCAACTTATTACAAAAGGCTATTTATAGCATAGCCCCTTACCATTTCAAGGAATACAACAAAAGTCCCTAAACTTCAATATCTAGGGTAACAACAACGATCAAATGAAAACCCAAAAGGCAAAGAAGATGAGAGAACCACACAATACATAACATAGGAAAAACTTACAATGTCAGAACGCACACGTCACTACTAAACCCGTTACATTCCAAATAAATAACAAAATCGAACATGCAACAACAAATAAATAACAAAATCGAACATGCAACACCAAACACGAAAAGGTTGCCCCACCAACACCAAAAGCAAATACTCTATGGCAGAAAAGGGGAGAAATCGTGTTCACAAAAACAATAAAAACCAAAACTTAAATAAATAAATAAAACAACACGATCATGGCTGAAAAGTGAAGACCCAGATAAAGATTTTTCATAAAAATCAAAACTTTGAAGAAATTGAAGACCCCCCATCAGTGGAAACACCATTGATTAAACTTTGAATCGGTAGCAGCAGCTTGCCTTGTTGTTGTCATGCAAATTTGAAGGTTGGTGAATTGGGGCAGGAATCTCGATGACGTCAGGGTCCATAGTGCTACCGGAATGTTAAGTTGAATGATCCTTCTCTGGCTATTTGTTTGAAGGAAGAGAGAAAGACTGAGTGAGGAAGAGTGAATGATGGTTGATGCGAGTGTTATATACCGTCATGCGGAAGAGACATAGAGAGAAAGAAAGAAAAAAAGTGTGAAAAGTTAAAAAATAAAAGAGAGAGAAAGACAAAGAGAGGTCCTATGAAACCAAAATTCAAAGGCATTTACTTTAATAGTTAGACACTATTAGGGATTAATCTTAACATTTGGGTGCATTGGGGTTAGTGTGTAGGGAGACAACTGTTTCCACAGTATGAGTGAAAAAAAACAACTTGTTTGTTAAATCATTTTTAGTTATGAAGTGCAATTTAATGTGTTTTGTTTACCAGATTAACAATCATAACAATTATATTACTTTTCTTAATAACTTTACTAAAATGATTTCATTTCTTAATAGATATACTATTTTTGTTGAAACATAAAGATTAAATAATTTTTATATGGATTAGAAATAAAATATATATTTTTATTGGAAACTAAGAAAATCATTCAATCTGATTTTTTTTCTTAAATGTTAAAAGTATCACCATTATGGGATAAAATAAATATTTGTTTTAGTAAAGTATTATATCTTTGTATATTTATATTAGTCTTTTTGAAATTATAAAATTTTTAAAATTACAATCCTTTAGTTGCCTTAGTTCAACATTCACAAAATAATATAATTTAAATGGTAATATTAAAATTTATTTAGGGAACAGGGGACAAAGAGTAATTCAAATTAAAGACTTAAACAAAGTTTTGATGAGCTTAAATAAAATTCTAATAACTGACTTTAAATTTTTTTAGTTTTAGGAATAGAACTACACCATCATACACTTTTTAGATAGTGTTTACTCTCAAAAAAGGATATTTTTGTATCTTTTCCTTTTATAAAAATGAAAAAAAAAATATCATTACTAAATATATGATAACTTGAGGTTGTGATAAAAATATATAAAACAAATTATAAAATTACTAAAATGCTAAGAGTTCAATCTTCAAATATTTTGTGATAAACAAAATACAAGAGAGAGAAATACTTTTGAATTGAAGAAATCAAGATAAAAATAAATAAATAAATAAAACTAATCGTAAAATTATTAAAATGTTCAGAGTTTAACTTTTATCTCATTTTTTATAAAAACTAATTAAAGGAGAGGAAAAATGGATTTTTGAATTGAAGAGAATATGATAAACAAAATACCAAATTACCAAAGTGCTAAGAGTTTAATTTTTTATATAAAAAATATAATTATATTGTTTATTTTCAATAAATAATATTTTTAACAATTTATTTTTAAAATATTACTTTTTCATGGGAGAGATGAAAATAAATAAATTAAAACACCAAACCTTAATAAGATAAGTTCAATAATTTGAGAAAAATGAAACAGCAGTCACAAAATATAGGTAATTATGCATATCTATACTTGTATTGTGCATATAGTAATCATGGATATAATAATGAATGGTGGAGAGAGTTAAGAATGATAATCATATAAGTTTATAAATAAGGATTTTTTGTACAAATTTTAGGTGTGAAAAAAAAATGCAATACAATGTAGTCACTCAAATACATCTAGCATAATATTTTTTTTTTAATTATACCTTTATTTCTATTTTTATTATGTATGGGAAATTATTTGAAGAGATAAAACTAGAAAAAATTAAAATATATAATTTATAAAATTATAATATATAATTTATATAAATTATATTAATAAATAAATAAACATTTTTCTCAATTTAAGTGAAATAAATTAAAAAATTACTATACAAAAATATTAGAGCATAATATTTTTATGGAAAAAGTATTTTTTTTTTCATTGCATAAGGATAGTTTCCTATACAAGATTATAATCTATTGCATTTTTATCAATCTTTTAGAGACATTTTTTCCCATATATCCTAACCCAAAATTTTGTAATAAAATAGAAAATTTAAAAATAAATAGCAAAATAATATATTTAGTTATAAAACTGCAAACCTTTTAAAAAATATTTTATAAACATCAAGCGTTGGTTAAATTCCTCGTAGCTTAAATGCACCTTTACTTTTTTAATATATAT
>Ga0209489_101373_pt1 | contig 49941 bp, 26 predicted proteins | sample SiratrowhiteBW_FD_187527 | JGI IMG/M metagenome (GOLD analysis project Ga0209489, IMG submission 187527) | Root nodule microbial communities of legume samples collected from California, USA - Siratro white BW (SPAdes) (version 2) | ecosystem: Host-associated > Plants > Roots > Nodule | place...
TATATATATATATATATATATATATATATATATATATATATATATATTATATATATATAATATTTATCTAACTAATTAATTTAAATTGTCCACCTAAATTTTTAATTCTAAATACCTAATAATTTTGTAACATTTAAATATTAATTGTTTTTAACCCACAATGATTATATAAAATTTCATATCCTCTAAAAATACCATAACACTTAAAAAATAAAAAAGGTTTATTTTTATTATCTATAATAACCAAAATTGATAAAGTATTTATATATTTTAAAATTAAAATAATTTTATTTAAATAGTAAAAAATAGACATTTAATTTTATTTCACTTAATTTCATAACACTACAAAAAAAAATACATTTTATCTACTTGAATATTACATACGAATGTAATCTATAGATAAATTAATCATTATATACGGAATATTACATACGGATATAAATCTGTAAATAAATTAATCATTATATACAAAATATTACATACGAATCAATTTTGTATGTAAATTAAACATTACATATGGAATATTATCTACGGATTTTATCCATATATGATTAAATATTACATACAAAATTTTCTCGTATGTAAATTTAAATTAATAAAAAGATCCTAAAAATGCACCAACAAAACGCAACGCGGAGGGAAAACTTATAAAAACTTTAGTATCTCTTTTTACATCTCTTAAACCCTTCTTAGACATACAAACCACCACCTTATAGTGCGTCAACGTTCTCGGTGCCTCCGTTCTCAGTGACTGGACGTTCTCGTGCCTCGAGGTTGCGTGTTTGGGTGTTTGGACGTTCTCAGTATCGCATTTGCGCGTTTGTGAGTTTGCATTTGGGCATTTGGATGTTCTCAATGTCCCCCCTGCTGTGATATTTTGCAGGTTAATGGCTCTGTTTGGATTTGCAACTTGATTTTTCTTTTTCTGTTTGGAAGCAGGTGAGATTCCAAAGGCTGGTAAGTCTCTTTTTCATTCAATTCTCCCATACTGATTTTATTGATTAGAGTTTAGGTTTTTAGATTTTTTCGTAGATAAATTACATACAAAAAATTCAGTATGTAATTTATCTACGAAATAATCCATATGTAATGATGTAAATAAATTATATACGGATTATTCCGTAGATAAATTACATTGTATTTATCTACGACATTATATACGGATTATTCCTTAAATAAATTACATACAGAAAAAATTCATAGATAAATTATCCATCTCACAATGTAATTACTATTTACATATGGAATTTAAAAATTATCTAAGGATTTTTTCCAGATAAAATTGATTTTTTTAGTGTAAGTTATATAAATTCCTTCATTTAATATAATTAATTAAATTAAAATATATAAATTTTTCTTGATTAAATTGTATATAAATTAATAATAATAATAATAAATTATTCAAAAATAAATCATATTACATTTAATATTAATTTATATCATAACACCCATTTTAAATTATTATAACATTTAACATTAATTTATATCGAAACACCCATTTTAAATTATTATAAAATTTAATATTAATTTATATTATATACATTTTTAATTTAAAAACTTTTATTCAATTAAATTTTCTAATAAATTTTTTAATATTAATAAGTGTAAACCTTTTCAAAATTCATATATTTTATTAACAATAAAAATATTTGTTAATTATTTAATTAATAAAAATGAATTATTTTAATAGTTTATATAATATTTATAAAATAAATAATTTAAAAACAAACTTTAATTTCCTTCTTATTTTTATTTTCTTAAAGAAAAGGAAAAATTAGTTCCATTTGATTTTCCAATAATTGAATGCTAATAACTTTTTAACCCACGGAGGACTTCGAAGGTCACTAAAGGGTGTACACTAATTTGGACTATGTACACTAAAGAGTGTTTTTTTGGAGAAATAAATAATTTATTATTTACTATAGTAGTAAATATTAATAATTTATTATTTACTATAACAATTAGATTATTAATTACAAAAGTAAATATAACAATTAAAAATAAATATTAATTATTTATTATTTACTATAAATAAATAAAAATATATGTTATACAAATATATTAAAATAAATCATAAAATACAATTGAAATTTATACTTATAAATACATAATATTAATGAAATAATAAATATCATATTCAATATATAACTTAGACTGAATTAACACACATCTTAACTTACACGACTTGCAATTTTTCAAAAGGCTTAATGGAATGTCATGTTATTGGTGTTTAATAAGACTAACTACACTTTCAAAGAATCTAGCATGTTCACACTTTAACATATGTCTATTTTTGTGTTACATAAGAATACATAACTACATAAAATTTTATTGGATGAGTTTACTATAAATATTTTATTTATCAAATTAGTTTCTCAAATTTTGAAATGAACACTACATTAACTAGTTTTAAAAAAGTTGTTAACAAATTAGAGTTTCAAAGTTTCAATTTGCCATTAAATTAATTTCTTAAATATTTATTAGGAGTTACTGCAATTCTTCGGCAAGTACAATAACGTTTTGTACATTTGATTTAGAAATTAGGTGATAAAATTTGTATAGTTGACGTAGAAATTTATTAGTAAATAAATAAGTTAAAATTAATTCATGTATTATAGGAATTTAATCATATTTCTAAATTAGATATTTTAACTTATATAGAAGTTATATAAAAATTTGTTTAGTTTTTTATTCTTTAAAAGTATTACAGGAAGAAATGTCTTAAAAGTATATGGTTAATATAGTTAATTAGTGATTTTTCTAAATGATACAATAATGGATGTAATTTTACAACTTCAAATATATTGACGATTTATTTTAAAATTATCGTAATTATCTTTGTCTTATATTTTTATGAGTTTTTTTTATAAGATTCTTTTTTTTTTCACCGAAAGCTTATAAATAATATTTTCTCAAGATGATCGAAAGTGTTGATGAGAGAGTTATTCGTTGTTTCTAGAACCTTGATGCCCTGGGTGATGCCACCAAGAAGCAATACAAGGTGAACATGGTAGATTCTTTTCCCACATCCACAATGGTAATGTTTTCCTATATATATATATATATGTATATATATATATATATATGTATGTATATGTATGTGTATGTATATGTATGTGTGTGTATATATATATATATATATGTGTGTGCATGTATATGTATGTGTGTGCATGTATATATATATACACACATACATATACATACACATACATATACATACATATACATACATACATATATATATATATATACATATACATATATATATATATATGTATATATATATATATATACTAAAAAAATACATTTTATACAGGAAAAAAATCCATATGTAACACCCAAAATTCGTACATAAATTGATATTTTTAACGAATTAAATGCAGAAAGTAATCCGTATGTAAATGCGGCGTAGATAACTTACATATTAAATTATTTTCGTATGTAACTTAAGTATGAATAATTCCGTACATAAGTTACATACGGAATTATCCGTATGTAACTTACATACGGAATTATCCGTATGTAAGATGTAATTCTATTTCTGTTATATAATTAGTTATATATTAAAAATATATATAACTAATAACACAAATATGTATGTGCGTAAGATTTAAAATTATGGTCCAAAATAAAATTTTAACAACATTTTAATGAAGTGTTAACGTTCAAAATCAAAAGCTAACTAAAGTGCTAAAATATAATAATTAAGTTTGAAACACTTATCATCCAAATGATGAGTTAGACACATAATACAAAAGGAACAATACATAGTCCATCATAACTTTCTAAAAACATATAATGCAAAATAAAATTCTAACAAAAAGTAATTTAAGTCTAATACTAACATTGTGCAAAAGTTTAAAATGAAAACCAAGTGGCTAATAACTAGAGTTGTGATGATCTTGATCATGATCTTGGTCTTGGTCTTGGTCCTGGTCTTGGTATTGGTTTTGTTGTGATCCTGGTTAGTGTTGCTCTTTTTCTTGTTAAAATGTAGTCCGTGCATCAGGTGGAAGTAATGTCTAGACAAACTTAACAAGTGATTGAACTTGTTGTTTTAGTTGGACAATTTCTTGTGAATCAGAAGAGACACTTGAAGGACAGGGCAATGTGAGTTTATCTGCACAATTAAAAGTGTAGGTGACCTGGCCAATCCCATAGATACGACCTTTTTTCTTTCCTCTTGCAACATTAATCCAACTTTCAGTCCTTATTCTTTCTTCCTCTGCAGGGTCTATAGAGGATGATTGTGATCCTCCACCATAGGATGCAACCTTTTATATAGCTTCAGAATATTTTTTCTCAAAGTCCTCCTGTTATTCAAAAATATAAATTAATTCATATATGCAGTAAATATTATAATAAGATAAATAACATCAAAATAATAGACTTACATGTGTTCTCTTAGATCGTTCATCCTCATATTCACCACTACTTTTTCGTACATGAGTTTGTTTAAAATCTTCATCAATATGTGGTGGTCGACGAATTTTTCCCTCCTACAAAGCACATGATTACCACAACATGTTATAAAAAAATATAAAAACTAGTTATGTTTAGTATACTTACCATGCGAATTGCATGCTCATATCTACTAATGGAGCCACCTGTTTGAAATTTGAAAAGGGTTATTACGGAATTGTTGTCTCCCTTGGTTCCCTGTACAATTGACTTCTTGCATTTTGGAAACTATTAGGCACTTGACAGAATCCATTAGTGTGATTTCCTCTGCAAAAGTCACATCTCATGACAAGTTGAGTAAGAACATTGCTAGCTTGCATGACTTAAATCTGCTGGGACAATTTTACCATCTATTGATTTAGGGTTTCAATCTATTGGGATAGAAGTTTGTACTAAGTTAGAAGTGCATCTTGTGAATTCAACTCTAGCACTCCCTTCTTCTATTGTCCAGGTGTTTTCCTATGATGACTTCTCATATTAGTAAAAGCCACTGACTCAAATATGGTACCTTTTATTTTTCGATGCACGACCCTCGATGTATCTCAAAGTGCAACAACTATCATGCACATTTATTGTGACACGACACTCATGTTAGTGCACACAAAAACTTCAATGACCATAACTATTTTTTATAAATTTTGAACTTATCTTCATAATCTTTTTATATTCCTCTTACATTTTCACACTAATAGTGTTTTTGCAAAGTTCTATTCAATCGTCCCTTCTTGTGTATTTGACCTATTTTCATAATTCTTTTATCACCTGTTAGAGTTTTTCTTCTCCTTCTTATAGTGAAAAACTCAAGGACATTGGAAAAACTTTTAAACTATCGAAGTCTCTTAGAGAAACTTAGATTTCTCCTTTTTTTAAGGAAGGATTCTTAAAGAAGAACTATGAGAAGATTACTCCCATGTATGACCTTAAGAATAAGAAGAAAGCATTAAGCAATTCAATTCTCATCATCAAAAGGCGAGTTATACATGGACCAATGGGTCATACTTATAGGTGTTTGGCCCCTTTGAACTTAATAACACAAAAGATGTGGGACTACTAAGACACTTTTGGATATCACATACAAGGGATAAATGGTGCCTAAGTTTAGCCTAAAAATGGCTTATTCCACATGATGTGGGATTTAAGGCTTCAAATGTCTTCTTCCATGCGTTCTCCGTGCTTTGGCTGAATTTTAAGGTGTTCTTAGCTAACTTTTTCAAGCTAAAATCAAGGCCCAATGGAAGACCACTCATGTCTCCACAAAATCCTAAAAAAACAAGGAAGAATGTACACCGGTATAATTTTTTTACAAGACTAAGAAGGAAAAAAAAAATCCTAATGTTTTACTCTTCAAACTAGTATAATCTTTATCATTAAGGCTTCATCTTCTTCTATGCTCTTAGTCATGGGTTTTGTGGTTGGATAATTTCCATCTTACCCTTCTTCTTGAGAAGGATTTGTCATCAAATCTAAATTATGTTTAGTGACAACAACCTCTATTAATTGATTTATTATATTCCTTTAGAGTCAAATATCAATAAACAACAAAAGAAAATGGATTAAGCTTCTTTATTGCAAGAAAACTAAGAAAAATGTTGTTAAAAGGGAAGGTAAAATAAAATGCCCTTTATTATTTATTCAAAATTTATGCAAAATACTAAGGGACATTGTTTTGAAAGGATATTTTTCTTTATTTTGTTTTTGTCATTACTTTGTGCCATGCAATAACAAAACAAAGTGATTTTTGATGGAATTTTTAGCACAAAAACTAGATTCATTACCTTTTTGGTAAGAAGATTTCAAGATAGAGCAATTCCTCTTAAAAGTTTCTTTATTATCCACTTCATTAGAGGGTTGTTTAATTATCTCTCCTTTCCTAACTTTTTTTTTATTTTATCTTCTCTCTTTTCTTCTTCAAACTTGTATTCTTTTTTAGTTGATCTTTCTTCAATTGTTGAGGTGTGAGAGGACACAAAATTATTTTTCTTCCTTGATGTGAAACTTATTTTATTAATGAAGTCATCATCAATAGTTTTATGACTAAATTTAAATTGTTTACCAAGTAAGATATATCTTGCCTCCACAAGAACTATGTTACATAAAATTTCATCTTCATAATTTTCTAGGCAGATATGTACACTTACTTGTTGGTTAACTACATACCACCATTATCTTTGATCCATTGTAGTTTATAATCTTTTGGATAGGGCATAATAGTTAAGGCTAGCTTGTCTACCAACCTAGAACTTTGACAATTACAGTAAGAGCATTATCCAAAATTAAAGAACCAGTGTTTTCATAAACTTTACATCTAGTGTGGAATAGATTCTCTCTTTGTGATTATTCAAGTTCAAAAGATTGGCTTTCAATAATTATTCTTGCTAATAATAAGTCTCCGTCACAAGGAACAACTTCCTCCTTAAAATTTAGAACTTCTTCTCTAAGTGAAGAATGAGCCTCATCATGGCTAATAAACTCTTGGTCTTTTAAAAACATTGTTCATCTATTGAGACATTCAGTAGCATAATGCCCTCTACCAAGACATTTAAAATACTGAACATCTCCAACTCTAGTTTTCTAAGAGGATTTTCTATTTTCTATTTTTTTCCATTTTTTTATATTGTTTTATCTTTTTTTTTTCTTTTCTCTTTCTTTTCTTTTTCCTTTTTCCGTATCCCTTTCTCGTATCCTTCATTCCTAGATGTGGAATTTGAGGGATAACCCTCGCTCTCGAAATCCTGAATAGGTTGTGAGGGTAGTATATTCATTCCTATATGTAGACCTTCTTTTTATTTGTTGTTTTACCGTCACTCAAAGTTTAATTAGTTCATTTAAGTTATTTTAGGGCAATAGTTGAACTTTATTCCTAATCTCTATATTAAGACCACTTTGAATCTAATAATGATAATTCTTGACTCTTTCCTAATCCTAGTACTCATCATGAGTAACTCCATTTTTTGTCTATACTCCTCTATAGTCATATTTCTTTATTGTAGTCTTTGGAGCTTGTCCATCAACTCCATATCATAGTAGGAGGGAACATGTCTTTCTCTTTGGGCAACCCTATGTTCATTACAATATCTAATATGAGGATCAATATGTATTCTCTTATCTTTCACTAGCGAAGTCAATCAATACATAACATGCCCTTGAAAGCTTAAGGTAGTAATGGGCACCTTTCTCTCATCATCCACTTTATGTCACTCAAAAAGTTGTTCCACCTTCCATCTCCCAATCTAGATATTCTTCTATATTATCCTTTCCATGGAGTGGGTGAAGGTCTATCTGATAGAGGACCATCTAAAAAAGAAAAATAGGACCAACAACTCATGCCATGACTAGAAGAATAGAGGAGGAAGACGAAGTTTAGAAGACTCTTCTTTTAAGAGAGTAAAATAGTAGAGTTTTCTTTTCTTTTCTTCTTGTCTTGTAAAAATTGTAAATAGTAGAATAAGATTTTTGGGCCTTGTATTTTAGGCCAAATAGTGTAGGATTTCTAATTTTGGACCTTGTATTTCGATCAAAACCCTAACCTTAAGAAAGAGAAGAAGAAGGTGCCTAGGTCAAAAGCCCTAACTAAGGTTGGAACTTCACTTAGGGCTAGGTAGTCCCTTATGAAGTTCACCTAGGACTAGGTGGAACTTCATGCTTCCCATGCTCACTGTCACATGTCACGTCCTTTATGGAGAGGATCCTCTCAATTCTTGGCTTGACACTTGTTATCACCTCATTTGATAGCTTTTTTTATAAGTTTTTTTACAAGTTATGGTTAGGGTTGAGTTAGGGTTTGACGTAACTAAAACTATAAATAGATGACGTGTGTACTTGAAAATCCAGTTTATGAATAAGTATAGAATTGCTTCCAAAATTTCTTGGTCTTCTACTTGTTTAAGAACTCCCTCTAGAGTAGTCTCTTCAAAACTCTTCTTTACCCTTTCTCCTAGTGTGTTGGCCTAACCTCATCTAGGTTCTCTTGGAATTTCCATCTCTAACTTTATCAAATCTACACTACTATCCATACATTTCGCTGCAACAACTCCAAACATCAAGAAAAATCACAAATATCCATGGAAAGAATCATTTACGCAGGCTTGCATGGCTTGGAATACATCATTTGGTATCTAGAGCTTTAGTATTCAAGAGATAAGTGCTTCTTCCAACTTTTTTTTTCATTTCCATGTTGTTCATGAAATGTTTTACATGTTTAAAATAATTCTCGTCATTTGAATTGTTTTTTAAATCTTTTAATCAGTTTAAACCTGTTGTTCTTCCTTTAACCATCCAAAACTACATCAATAGATAGGAGTTCTTGTTGCATATGTTGTTCCATTTTACTATAGTACTATTTTTTAGCTTTTGCTGATCTCAATAAGTGGAAATAATTTATTTTAGGTGTTTTATAGTTATAATCTATTATTTTCATATTCTAAGCCATGTGTATCCAAATATGTCATAAACTTCATGGTTAGAAACTTATTCACAAGGTGATTGTGAAAATGTTTGTAGTATGTCTACTATGTATTTGTTGAAATGACTTTTGTAGTTTGAAATTATATGCTTTTCATTTTATGAATTTGAGTTAATTAATTTTTTATTGGATCATTGAAAAGTTTCTTAAAGTTGGGTTTCCATTTTTTCTTGTTCTATTATTCAATTTAGTTGGCCTTTATAGGTTTTCATTCTCTAGAATTATTACCGCAATAGCACTAGATTGGAAAACTTTTATAAAAGCATTTACAGCGTATTTTGTAGTGAACTTTTATATCTAAGCACCTTAAGATGTTAAAGAACACTTTTTCTAAAATTTTGCATTCAAATTCATTATAGAAAAAAAAACTGATAAATCGCAAAAGCTTGAATGTTAGGTGTTAAAAAAACAGAGGACTCTGTCCGCAAAAGATTCGAGTTTAGATTTTAAATTTTTCTTTTGAATTCTATTTTCAGTCAAAATTTGTTACGACCTTGTGTAATATTCTATTGTGGAGTTAAGATAAAAGTTTCAAGGTCAAAAACCTTGTAAAACAATTTTTGTAAATCAAATAGTAATCATTGCCAAACAAACTACTATACTTTCTATTTTTTATTTTTGAAATCTTTTCTAGAACAATTCTTAGGTTTCCTTATTGTGTCCTAGTTTCTTGCAAGATTTAATTTCTTGTTTTGTGTCTTTTAAACCATTCTTCTAGTTTTGTCACATATAAAAATTTGTTGAGTTTGGTACTTTTAATTGAGTTTTCTTGATTTCCATTTTATTGGCCTCTTGAGTTGGAAGTTCATCTTAGCTTGTAATCTTGGTGGAAGGTTTACTAACACTTCTAGGTAGCATCTTGAAAGAAGAAGGAGATCTTACTAAGGATGACTCCTTTTTAGAGAGTCCACAACTGAAGGCTCAATTCAAGAGCGACAAACACTTGAGGGAAAAAAAAAGCTACAAAGCAAAGAAATCCCCAACAACATTTGCTTAAAAATCTTGTCATGAAATTTTGTGTATTTCAATTTTTCATTTGTAAATTTTATTTTTTCTATTTTGTTGTTGTTGGGAAGATGTTATAAAAGCAATCCCTATGTTAAACATAGTAATAGTTACAAATGTTTTAGTTATGGAAGTGTGTTAAAGGGCTCTAAGTGTCACCTGTACTTTCACTTAGGATACGTCTAGTTTTACTTGCTTTTCTTAGTTGTCTTACTTTCTTGCAATTACTTTTCTTTGTTATTTTATCTTCTTTAGGAATCTGTGACATCTAAGATCCAAACTCTAAGTATTTAAATGTTAAAAGGCCTTCCTTTGGTCTCTAGCATTCACATGAGCACACACTATTTTACAAAAACTATTTTGAAGTTTTTATTCAGATATGACATGCAAGAGTACTGTAGAATACTCTGGTTAGGAAAGACTTGATACTTAAGTTAGCCTCATGATGCACCTCTCTTTCTTGAAAGTCTACTCGAAAGCTTTTCATTTCTATTTCTCATAAAGAACTTCACCTTAAAACAAAAGTTTTTTTTTTTTTTAGATTGTTTTAAAAAGCACAAACATGTGTGTTCCTGCTAATTCCTCTAATATGCAAGCAAGTGTCAATGATCATGACAGAGATTGGATGAATGATGATATGAAGAAAGAAATATTTGTCATAATGAGTGAGATGATGAAAGAACAAATGGCCCAATCTATGGAGGAAATGACGTTGAAGTTGAAAGAATGATAGGTAATAATAAAAAAAAGTGTGGTGAGGGGTCACAATGAAGGAGAAAAAAAAAAGGATGAAACCTCTTTCACAAGATGAATATTCAGAAAGCAGCCATCAAATTATTAATGAGTATCAAGAACCTCCTAGACGCATAGATATTGACAATCTAGCCACTAGAAAGAGCCTAAGGTTTACCTTTCTCTTTTCTACGCAAATATAATGTTGAAGAATTTTTGGACTGGGAGATGAAGGTGGAATATATTTTTGAATGCTACCAAGTCCACAAGGATAAACGAGTGTCCCTTGTTGCTCTTAGTTTCCAAGGAACATCCATGTATTGGTGGATTGCTATATTTTGTGACCAAAAATTAGAAAATCTATTGCACACTCGGGGTAAAGTTTTTGAAAATATTTATTAAGTGGTTATGGATAGCGGCTCTTGTTGCAATTACTGTAGCTCAAGGATAGTTGAAAAGCTTGCGTTAACTATTAAACCCCATCCAAAATGTTACAAACTTTGGTGGATTAATAATGATGGAGGTATAGTAGTTAAAGACCAAATGAGTGTGCCAATCTCTATTGGAAAATATGAAGAAGTGATTTGTGATGTAGTATCGGTGGTGGCCAAACATATCTTACTTGGCCGACCACGGTAATTTGGCAAACAAATGTTACATGATGGACTCACTAATACGATTAGTTTCCTACATAAGGGAAAAATGATTATTCTTTGTCCTCTCATACCCTAACAAGTGAGAGAGAACCAAATAGCCTTAAAAAAATCATAAAAAATGAGAGGAAAAGGGAGAGAAAAAGTAAAAAACTTTCATATTCAAATAAAATAAAAGAGGATAAGGGATTGAGTTTAGAGTCTTGTGTCTCCTCCAGTAGTGTTGTTCCACAAAAACCATTGAAACATAAAAATAAAATCTCTTATGATAGAACAACCTCTCTTCCTTCTCTACTGCAAAGAGGCACTTACTGCCACCAGTAGTGAACTTGGTCTCTACCTAAAGGGGTTAAAAATAGTTTGAAAGAATTTAATGATATATTTCATAAGGAGGTACCAAGTGGTTTGTCGCCTCTAATGGGAATAGAGCATCATATTGACTTAGTTCCTAGAGCTAGCCTACCCAATAGGTCTGCTTACATAACAAACCCTGATGAAACAAAAGAAATTGAGAATCAGGTTGATGAACTGGTGAAGAAGGGTTAGGTTCAAAAGAGTCTCAGTTCTTATACAGTTCCTATATTGTTAGTCCCCATGAAAGACGGGTCCTGGAGAATGTATACAGATTGTCCAGCCATCAACAACATCACCGTAAAATATAGACATCCAATCCTTATGTTAGATTATATGTTGAATGAATTGCATGGAGCAAATATATTTTCCAAAATTAATCTTAAAAGTGATCATCATCAAATCAGAATTAAAGAAGGAGACAAATGGAAGACTACTTTTAAGACCAAATTTGGATTGGATGAGCAATTAGTCATGGCTTTTGGTTGGGCCAACTACCTTAGAACTTTATAAGATTAATTAATCATGTACTTAGAGAGTGCATAGGTCATTTTGTAGTTTTTTTATTTTGACGACATTTTAATTTATAGTCAAAGTCTGAATGATACATCGTTCATCTCAGGTAGGTCTTATTATCCTTAAGAAGAATCACCTCTTTCCTAACCTTGGGAATTGCACATTTTGTCAAAAAAATGTTATATTTTTAGGATTCATGGTTCGAAGAGATGGGGTTCATGTGGATCTTGAGAAAATAAAGGTCATTCAAGAGTGGCCCACCCCTAAAACCATAGGAGAAGTTAGAGGCTTCCATGGTTTGGCCAGTTTTTACAAAAAAGATTTGTTCATAACTTCTCTATGATAGGATCGCCTCTTGATGAACTTGTTAAGAAGGATGTGCCTTTTGTCCGGGGTGACAAATAAGAAAGTTCTTTTAAAACTTTAAAAGATAACGCTGATCAAGAAGAAGAAGGAGTTGGTACAAGTGTTGCAAATGTTGAGGTTCCTACTAAAGGTGAAATGTACAATGAACAATTTGACAATATGGGTGATACTCCTACAATACAAGGACAAGAAACCTTTTCAAGGTTTGAGAAAATGATGACTAATCAGTACAACACCATGGAGAGTGATCATAGAAGTCACCACCAATATTGCGAAACACACTTCTAGTTCATCGAGAATCAAGTAGAAGACATTCATTCAAAGATTGGGACGATGTTCTTTGGACCAGACGACTAGGGTATCTATTGCAAATCTTGTTGGTCCCTTCTCTTCCATTTGATGAATTCAATGGGGGAGAAGTATGTGTGTTGTGTGTTGCATTAGGATTTCTAGGATGGTGTCCTCCCTATGATAATGTATGCTGATTTTAGTTGTGTGTTGTTGGCTTATGTCTTATTTCTTTTATGTTGTTGTTGCTGATGTACTACTATTGGGTCATCCAACTTTGTTGGCTTTGTTATTCTATTGTTGGTTTGATTTCTAATCAGTTTGGTTTGTATTCTTGAATGAATTATAATCGTGGCTTTTAATATCAATGAAGTGTTGTTTTGTGTTTGCTTATCTGATAATATTTTTTTTTTTATGCTTTGAAGGAGTACAAAGTATGGGGGAGCATTCACATGATTTTGGTTTAAGCTGATCTGGACTGGCTTGAAAATCTGAAGAAAAATAATTAACTATTTTTAAATACAATCAGTTTCATTATTTTTTAACCTATTGTACTTACTGGTTTTCATCAAGAGTGATGTAGTTTGTGCAGGTTTAGATGGTGCAACTCAACACACGCTTGATTGTCTTCATCAAATTGGGAGAGATTGTTAGCACTGAGGTTGCTAAGTGATTTGATGAAGCCAACAATATGATGAAGTCTATGAGGATCAAAGCTTGCAAAGTGGATTACTTGAAGTCATCATGGAGCTTGGTTGGAGTTTTGGTCTAGGACTTAGGTTGGGTGTGTGTGAGTGTGGTTTTGGTTCAAAACCAAGTTGCATGATATTCACTTGAGTAGAGCTCAAAAGATTCATAATGATTAAAAGAGACTAAAAGTGGTTAAAAAATTTTGAAAAACCATTTTGAGAATAAAATCAATAAATTTTTTTTCAAAATTACACTTATTGAATTTTTTCTGTGTTACAGAAAAACAATCGATTGAATGATAATACAATCAATTGAATCTTTTGTCTGTCATAAAATAGTTTTCTATATAAGGGTGGCACGTGATTTTAAAAGGACTGGAAAGACATTTTTTTAGCGAACACTTGTAATTTTCTAAGAGAGAAAAAAACATTCTTCACTTGAGAACACTTTACACATAGTTTTAAAATCCACAAGAATCTCAAGAACTTAATCTTGGAGCATTCTTCACTTGAGAACACTTTTGCACCAAAGCTAAGTCTTCTACATTGTTCTTCATTCATTTGTAATTTGTTGTGCGCAGAAGTACTACTATTTTTTATACTGAATTGTGATCTCTTGTGTTGTGATTTGTTTAATTGCAAATCATGAAGGGTTTGTGATTTGTAATTGTGGTTTTGTGACCCATTTAGCATAGGGTCTGTTAGTGGGTTAGTGCAGTATTTTCTGCATTGGTTTCACAGCTGTTGTGGGGTGCAGTAGGTTGTATGTTGCGAGGTGCAGTCTTATTTTGCTGGGAGCAAGGGTGTTATGTGCTGCTGGGAGTAGTTTGTTGACTTGTTGGGAACAAGAGTGTTTGTATTGTACTGAACTGATCTTGTGTTCTTTTTAATGGAATTCTTTGCTTGTTGACAAAGGACTGGACGTAGCCCTTGAGGAAGGGTGAACTAATATAAATCTTGGTGTTTTTTTTCTTTCTTTCTCTCTTCTTGAACACTTTTCTGCTTACTGTCGCTCACTCATTTCAATTATTTCTTGCGCTCAGTTTATTGCTCATTTTGTGGTCTTATATTATGTTCTCTGAAACTATTTTTATATCTATTTCATTGTCTGAATCTGATCTTTATTCTGTTTGAGTATTTCTAGTTGACTGTGATTATTGTATATTTGCTTATTCCTTCTAGAAACTAATTTCCTTGAAATTATTGTTCTTCTGGGTTGATATATCAATTATGGTTTGTATTGCTATGTGAGTGATTTCTAGTAACTGCTTTTACTATTTATCTGATTATATCTGGTGTGTTCTAAATTGTATTCTTATTCTATTTTCAATATATTTTTTCCAATTTGACTTAATTATTTTCTGGATTATCTAAATTGTTTTCTAGTTACAGTTTATTGCTTCCGCATATGATTTGATTGTGTTATTGTTGTATACTGTTATGAGTGTAGTTTTAGTTTGATTGTTTGTGATCTGGAATACATTGACTTTTACTGTTCAATTCAGAATAACTCTTTTGATTGTTTCAATTGAGAACTTTCATTATATATTTCAAATACTTTCATCTTTGTAGACATTTTTGAAAGTTCAATTCACCTCCTGCCCCCTCTTGAACTCAGCCTAAACTTGTTTTACACTATCCTCTTAGCTATGGGTTTTGTGAGTGAATGATTTACCTAACGAACAAAGAATAAGAGATTATTCTTCTTCCGTCTTTTCTTGCTACTCCATCACTTCTTCTATTAATTCTCTTTAAGTTTTACTAATTAGTCTTCTCCTCGTTATGTGAGTGGTTCTTCTATTTATATCTTTTTTTTCTCCTTTTATGGTATGAAATGTGACACAGGAGAAATATAGGGTCATGGACCCCTGAAATCATTTTATAAAGATATATAGTGTCTTCTAAACCTTTCTTCTGAGATATTTCTAGAAACACTATTTTTGTTACATATAGTTTTTACATATACAAGTATAGTATCGTTGACAGAGTTAATTATATGATGTTTTTTGACTTATTTTCATAATGAAATTAAATTTTTCTAAGTTTGGAACCTGCTACATCTCGCGTTTTTATGAATAATTTATTTTTTATAAATAATTTGTTACTTGATTATTTTTTTCAACAAATATTACTCTAAATCTTATTAGTTTTGTCAAATAACTAATTAAGAAACATTCAAGTCAAAAAGAGCAATATTGGAGTCCCTAAGAGCTTATAAGGGCAAAATTGGAATGCTGATGCTGAAACCTGTGTCAGACGCCATTATTTTGTGTCAGACTCGAGGGTTAAAAGAACAAATTTTATATAAGAAACCTTTCACATTAGGGTTTGGTATCTTCAACCATAGATCATAAAAAGTTGGACTTGGAAATAACTTAGTGGTTTATGTGTTTAATCCACCCTCTTCCATTGTGATTATTGGTTGTTTGGTATTCTCATGACTATGAGAAGCTAAACTCATTACTGTTGTGGCTAGATGTAATCATATGGAATTTTAATGTGATCATATTTGGGCTTATCTTATGTTTAATCATAAATGTTTTTCTTTCAATATATCAGTTTATTGATTTTGTGCTTATGCTCGTTGTGTTGATCCATAACTCGATCATAGATTCTTAAGAGTATTGGAAAATATCTTTTGAATCTAGAATTGAATTAATTTAGCATATGAAAGCTCGTGTCTAGGAATAGAGTGTGGTTTATGTAAGATTCATTTATATAATTGATTAAGGAGTTGAGAGTTAATAAATAATCCACAAGTTCGTCGGCTGAGGAATCGGGTTTGAGTAATTTTGTAGATTGGCATTGATTATTGATAGAAAAGAAGAAAATTATTTTTGTACATGAGATACGTTTGATGAAATATAATCCTGACAGTTTCATTCTATTCATCTTTTACCTTTTTTTTTGTGTTCTAAGTGTTGATACAAAAACCTAAAAAATATTTATTTGTTTTCATTTTATTTTTCTGCACAACATTTAAATTATAAGTTATTTCTTGAGTCTAAATTTATTATAATCATATAAATTGTTTTGTGTGGTATACATTCCTTAGGAGAGAACGAAAATTTTATTATTTGCTACATTGCAGCCGATAGACTTGGCATAGTTGTAAATTTTGCTAATAATTATACATTATAAAATATTTTATGAGAATTGTTATCTTTACCTTTAAACTTAGCTCCTTGTCTAATAAAGTTTTAAGTATAATCTATATTTCATAAATCGTTTGGAAAAGAAATTGTAAAGTATTTTTTATAGAAAACATATCACTAAAAAAGTATCAGATTTGATCTCTGAGTAACCTTGAAAGGATAAGAAAACCCCCTATATTCAAATTTCACATAAAAAAAATATAAATATTAAGAATTTATGACATAAAGGAGAAAGACACCTCTCAAAATATTTTAACTCAACATTTTGTTAATAAAATTGAAAAAGAAAAGTGAAAAGAAAATTTTAAAGACAAACATCTTACTTTTTCTAAAGTTAGATTGAGTTACGAGTTAGAAATATTTAAAATATGATTACTTTTATAAAATATTCTTATGAGATGTTTAATAATAAGTTCATTTATTTTACATTTATTACTCACTGAAATAATTTCACCTAATCTTAATATTTCACGTTCAAAAGTGAAGTATGAAGTATTTTTTTTTTTAATTTTCATACAACTTTGCTTAATTATCCTTTTAAAAAGATCTTTACATATTTTCTTTGTAAATTTGTATATGCAGTTATATGATTTATCTTTAGTTTTGTGTCATTGATCTAATAACATTAATGAATAACAAATATTTTTTTTAGGCGTTCCTTCATCTAACTGTATCTTTCATATACATTATTATTTATATTATATCCAAATATGTTTAGATGTTATATAACTAACCTGCGATATTATTTTGGCCGATAGATTTTCTGCACATGATATGATTTGAATCCAAGTCTTCCATTATATAGATTAATAAAGAGAAAATTTTTCGTATAATTAAATCGTAAATCTTTTGTTTAGAAAAGGTTTAATATTTATAATTTAAAACACCAATTTTTAATTTTTGTCTAATTTTATTTAATCCTAACAAATATATTATTTTTAAATAAAATAAGAGAATACGTTGCCACTTGATTACAACTAGTGAGTCAAGCCAAGTTTCTGGTTTCTAATAATAATTTTATCTGCCAACGAAAAAAAGCCTTGTTTCGGAATGTGAGATTGCCGTTACCAAGTCCAATGTAGCGAGTAGCAGTTTAATAAGATTTAAAAAATATTTTATAATATTTATTCTATATGATTGGATCTAGGAATTGTATTTCCAATTAGTTCTATTATTTTCAAATATATTAAAAGAGAAATGGTCGGTTCAGAGTGAATTTAATATATATATATATATTAAAAATAATGGCAGGCCAATGAACTAGTTTAATCTTCAACATAACAGTTCAATACTCCTAGTTCGCCTCACTTCTTCGGCTTTAGGGTTTGGTACATTTTATCATTTATTAAGTTATCTAATTTTGTTTTTATGTAAAAACGTCAACCTTTTTCTTTTCTAATAATATTTTTTCTTCGTACAATATTATCTAAACCATTTTATTTTCCTGTTTAGAAATATCATCTAAAATGTTTTTATAATAAAAATAAAATAAAATAATTATCAGGAAAAACTAAAAAAAAAATCGATAATGACCAAAAACGAATATATAATTTATTATTATAAGAATAATCCTAAATATCATAATTAAATGTTTTTAATTCAAACATTTCATAATAACTAAAGAAAAAATAGTACAGAAAGGGGTCAATGAATATCAAGTTGAAGAATAGATGGAATGTTCGCTTGTAATCTAAGTATATATAAATTGTGTTTTTGGCTAACAATAATGCAACTTTTTTTTAAGTCTAAGGTGAGAGGAGATTCTTTCCATTTAGACACTAAGAAAATATTAGTTACCCAAAATAGAATTCATAATTATATCAAAATTTCTCTCTATTGATAATTCTATAATTAAAGTCGTTGTTGTGGACAAGGAATATATAAGTTAATTAGAAGTCTAAAAAGAATCTATCTTTTAAATTAATAAGCATATCAAAATTGATATCTATATTAAAATGATTATATATTCTCTCTCCTCTTCCTCTCTCAATAAGTTTCTACTTCTTATACTTATTTTTTTTTTTTTTCAATTCGCATGCAATAATTATCAATATAAATACTTTAAAGTGATGAAAACTAATATTTTGATATGTATATAAACTAAAATAAATAAAAAATAATATATCAAAGTCTATTTTTTTTTTTACTTGTAGTATATAATTGATAACCGATTCGCAATTTGAGATCTGAGAAAAAAAAATATAAATAGAAAAGTGATCTCAATTTAAAAGAATAGAACTTTTACATTATTTGAAGTGCCTTAAAAGCCAACAGTAATTTGAAGTAAAAAAATAAATCATTTTTTTTATATTTGTATAATTTATTTAAGAATTCTAAAAATTTTCCTTTTCCTTTTTTTTGATAAAAGCATGTCCCAAATACATAAGTTTTTTTTATTTGTTGTAAGACACCTATACTAAAGACACACCAATAAACTCTTACAAGTTCACAAAGTATATTTTTAAAGAGTAAAATGAATCAATATGAATATCTTTTAACTTTTCGTAAGGAATATTTTAAAAAATAAATAAATAAAGTGTCTTTTCATAATTTAAAAATCAATATATTGTAGAAATTTGAAATTTATTTAAGCCATAAAAAAAAGTTTCAATTTCAGTTTAATTTTCCTTTTTTTTCTTAAAACTTGTTTAAAACATTATCCAAACATAGGCAAGATTGCATTTACTTGGCAAGATTGCATTTACTTTGCTAATTAGCACCCCCAATGTATACATATTAATGAGAAGAGAATCCAATTTTCTCAAAATTATTAAAGGTCAACTTCTATCATATAATGAAATGCGTGATGAAATAAGATATATAGGTTGAGTCAACTACTTGAATAAACATAAGTAATTAATCAAATAAATTTAAGTTAATGATGTGGAAATATCATGCTGAAAATTTCAACAAACAGCATCTATCAATTTTTAAAATGCCTCAAGTTGTCATATTTTTCATCAGAGACCCTGCCACCTTTCCTCTTTCCTCATTTTTTTAGAAAAATAATTTCATTGTTCATTATAGATCATTGATCATGATAAGTGCTGCTTGATGGTGAATCTGTAGACTTTGATTTCATAATTGAAGATGATGCAGGAATTTGAAACTTGAAATGCTCAACCCTATCCACATGTGAGCAACAGGCTCAACCCTTCTAATGCTGAAATAATGTAATTAGGAATGCATTTATGCTTAAAATTAATCTTAATTATTCTCTATGTCGTTTTTAATTGTTTAGATTTTTAAATATTTTTTGTAACTTATTATATTTCTCGATTTTTTTTAAAATAGGGTTACCCTATGTTCGGTTACAAGAAAGAAAAATGAAAGATACTGTAAAAGAAAGTATAGTAGAGTAAAAAATATCTATTCATTTGAGGAAAAAATGACATGAAAATAAAGGAAGTATTGTCATTTAAACAATACTAAATAAATATATTGATTAAAGTTAAAGAATTGCACATTTACAAAATTACACATTTTTTTATTATACAGAAGAAACGGATGAGGGGTAATTTTGGAATCAGATTTGTTTATTCTTTTCATTCTTTATTTTTATAATTAATCGAAAATAAAATATTTGAGACCGAGTGACATCTTTTCTTTGTCACTTTCCTTATTTAACAAAGACAAATGATTTTTTTCAACTTGTTCTCTTTTGTTAATTATTTTTCACTCAGCACTCTTTGTTTTTTTCTTTATTCTGATCGAAATGATAATTTTTTTAAAGATATTTAAAAAATTAATAGATGGAATAATATTGATTCTAGAACCTTGTGCATATAATGATAGATTTGTCGTTGGGTTGCTAAACAAGTTGGTATGGAAACGGAATATCATCCAACAAAACAACGATTCTCGTCCAATAATCAGTAAAAAAATACCAAAAACTTTCATGTGTGGTGTTAGTGCATTAACTTTCTTAATTAGTTAGAAACATACAAACGTTAAAGAAAATAAATTAGGGAAAACTATCCAGAAAGAGAAAAAGTGATTAGTTACTTAATTTTGCACTTAAATATATGTTTTTATTTCACTTAAAATTACGAGTTTTGATTTTAGTGCCTATAATTTTTATTTTTTTTTTAAATTAATAAGTTAGTTTTTAGTCCACTGAGAATTTAATTTTAATTTTTATAAGTATTTTAAAAAATTTTACTCTTCAAAACTTTAAATCATTATCTTTTTTTTATTTTAATTGTTTCTAATCATTTTCTAAATACTTTTAGAGTGTTTTGTAAGTGTAATGGATAATAAAGTGAATTGAGTTTAATACTCAACAACTTCATGGATTGAGTACAAAACTTAAAATCAAAATATATATTGATGTATTATTTATTTAGTTTAATAGCACAAATAATATATTTAAATAATTTTTTTTTGTTAGAGTTACTTAAAGAGTCTTAAAAACCTATATATAAATATATATATATATATATATATATATATATAAATAAATATATAAATAAAGGGAATGTGAACTTTCTCTATTTATTCATTATTATTTTAAAGGTTTTATTGACTTGAGAATTAAAAAGACTTCTATATGTAAATTTGGTTTCGATACTTAGATATAAAAATGCTTAACTCGAGAATTGAAAATTTTATAAATAAGACTCAACTTTTTTCATAATTTTTAAATGTTAATACTTAATTTTTCATAATTTCATAAATAAGACTAAACTTTTTTTATAATTTGTTCAACAATGTTCCACCTTCCAGTAAAAATCTCTTTGGTATACAGCGTGGGAGTTGAGTAAATATTTTTCAAGTCACTTAAGTTTACTGTTCTTAGGAGAAGCCAAAATACCACATTTTTCTATAAATGATGAGTCTTTTCTGAAAGAATGGTGAAATAATTTAGAATGGATCATAGCTATACAATAACAAACTAAATAGAACATATGAGTCCAGCTGGCAAAGATTTAGAGCTTGTTTGACAACAACATCGTATTGAACTTTAGGGTCTACATAACCATTTAGACAAATACATTAGTAGAAAAACACATTCCACGGTAGGATATCATCGCGGTTAAAAAAGAACCGCAATTAAAAATAACGCGGTGGCATTTTTGAAATTAAGTGTAATCATACCACTGCGGTTGGAGCGATAACCGCAATGGTAAGGCACATGCAGGGAGATACCAACGCGGTTGTTTAGACAACCGCGCTGGTATCTGTAAAATAATTTAAAAATTATTTTGTATGGAGATATAAAGGCAATTGTTTAAACAACCGCCTTTGTATCCCCTGTTTTAGGGTTTTGCTTACCCTCCGCTTCCATAAATACATCAAAACCAAGCACCGCACCATGCCACACCACTTCTCTCATTGCAACACAAATCAAAGAACGAGAGAGACTTCTTAATAAACACTCATCTCTGAAACCCTTTCCCTCTCTTCTTCCTTTTCCATCTTCCTTCTTCGTTCGCCACAATGAGAGAGTGCATTGAACACGACATTCAGGTCTCATTTCTAAACCCTAATCTCTCCATTGTTTTTACACTCGCTCCCTCAATCGTGATTTGTTTCCGCTCTTTGCTTTTCCTCTACATCTCAACTGCGTCTTTGTCGTTTGTGTCTATTATTTGTGTTTCTTCTCTATTGCTTCACCGATTTACTGATCTGTACCCACTCTATGTTTTCTACCGACATTTTTTTCGTTTTCGTCCGATTGGTTCGTTGGTGTATGTGTACGCTCTGTATTTTTTGGATATTTGCTTCTCCTTTCGTATTGTTCGAGAGATTGGAGATTTAAATTTGATAATAACGCCTATCTAAATTTGTCACAACAAAAAGCTTTGTTGGGTTTCTATAACTCCTAAATTTTGGTGGACAATAGCAAATAGCTACTGCCATTTTAAAAAAAAAATTGCATATACGAGCGCGGTTGTAGAGAAAACCGCGTTGGTATGTGCAATATAAGCATTTCTTAACGCGGTTGTTAGAGAACTGCGGTGGTATGTTATATTTTCCATCGCGGTTGTATAACCACGATTGTATCTTCAGTACTTTTTATCGCTGTTGAATCTATCACGGTTCCGGAACCGCGCTTGTAAGCCTTATATAACCACAATTAAATGTCTTTTTTCTACTAGTGATAGGTTCATGATTGATAATCATACAATATGAAAGATGAATAATAATACTAGAAAGATGAACACATGGGTTCGAGAGGATGCTCATGTCCAAAAATAGACTTGTGATGATGTTAAGAGATCCTTAAAAAATGCTTGTTCAAAAGAGGAAATCCAAATAACCGTGGATATAATTTTAGTACCTCATGCTAGAGAAGCTCAAGTAAATACTCCCACAAAGAAAAGCATTTACAAATATGGTCTTCAGCCTTCATCCCAAGTGGTAGTGTCAAAACATTGAAAAATATGATGGTCCAATCTCTTTTTTAATGACCTTGCCATTCATGGTAGAATCTTCCCATGCATGCTGATGGGACCAACCTTATAGTGGTATATACATCACCACAAAACTTATTGGACCCAATCAAAACATTTTTCGCAAAGTTCACAACACGATTTATTGTTAAACCAATGGTGACTAACTTTGTGGCATTGGATAACATAAAACAAGGTGAAAATAGTCTCTCCAACTATTTATGGAACACTTTGCAAAGGCACCACTTACTATTCCTAATTTCTACCCAATTGTTACATGCACAACATGTTGATTAGGTTGCATCACGACCATTTCCAAAATAGCATAGCTTGTTAATTAACTCACCAAAAGATATGGACGAACTCTAATGACAAGGATGAAGTATCTATTTAAGGAATTATGAGCATATAAAGCAAAAATAAAATCAAATAGCTATTTTCAATATCAATATTACTTCTTTTAGTGCCTCTAGATGACACTTAAAAGTTTGAATCAACGATTCCAGTAAGCAAAGGAATTCAATAAAAGCTTAATAGAATATGGAATGAATCATAACAACTACTAGATGAAATAAATTGAATGAATGAAACAAAATTTGTCAAATAACATAACAAAACTAAAATTAGAATTGGAACGAGACAAGAACAATTAAAGAAAAGTAAAAGATAAAGGACACTTAGGAGTTAGAAAGAGATGGGGTATCACTTCAAGATGGAGAGGTTGTCTTCATCTTCTTGATAAGGTCTTGAAGAATTGGTACTTGACTCAAGATAAGACTAAAAGAAAGAATTCACTCTCACAAGTGCTCTCACAAGTTCAAATGTCATGATAAATAAGATGAGAGAATTGAACTTTGTTTTGAAAAAATTTCTTTGTTTCTCTCAAGTATCGCCTAATGTATTACAATTAGATGATAGATTGAGATTTTAATTGAATAAAAAAATTTATTTTCGCAATTTATGTTCTAACAGTTCACCCTTTTTAGGTTAGTTATGCAAATAACATGCAATATACAAGGAGATGAAATAAACTATTTACACAATATTTTTATATTGGTTGGTTTGTCATAACAAATTATGTCCAATTCTTGACCAACCAGTCAAGTTTCACTAGGCAGGCCATCACTGTGAAGTACAAATAAGTACTATTTAATCAAGCCACTCCTAGCTAACATTGAGTATTTTTGACACCAACCACTCTTGGCTCAAATAAGTATTCTTAACACAAGTCACTTTGCTGGCTTAACCACTAAGCATTCTTGACTCAAGTCACCCTTGGTTGACCATTAAGTATCACTCTGCTGGCTTAACCACTAAGCATTCTTGACTCAAGTCACCCTTGGTTGACCATTAAGTATTCTTTCACAAGTCACTCCAAGCTTAAGATTGTTATAAAATGTGAGTGATCAACAGGTCACTATTTTCGATCACTAGAGAGGATAACATCTTTCAACATGTACAAGGTTTAAGCTTTCTCTACTGGTATGAACGAATGAACACACACTATGACTTACAAAGCTTTTAGGATGCATAATTTCTAGTAGAGTTTCAACACTTTCAAATTATGGCTCGCTTCTTTTTTTTTTTTTTTCCTCTTTGAAGCATGTCTTCTTATAATACAAACTCAAGCTTCAAGAACATTTTTTCACGAGTGTGTTAGCTTGGTTTTTAATTACACATATTGTTTGATCTTAGAATTTCAACAGTCAAATGCTCTAATTGGTTAACTTGGTGCTTTTATCGTCTGATAAACAATACACTCGTATGATCTAGTCTTCATTATATCAAACACAACTTCATGTCTTGTTTGGTTTAAGCACTTCTTGGTGTTCAAGGTAATGAGGTGAAATATGTACATGGAAAGCTACATAAGACACAGAGCATTCTTAAAACCTCGACGATCAAAGTATCGGGTAATTATCTAAGTAATCATGTCCGTGTGCAACCAAGGCATGAAGGTTTGATGTATTCAACCAAGGTATAGTTGACCATCACAAAATTCAACAACTAAAGTATAACAAGTACGATAGGTGACGTCAGACTCAAACCAAGATATAGTGGTGTCAGAATATAACCGATATACATTGATTACTTAAAATCAAACACACAATAAATTAAAGTGTGACAGGTAAAGTTAGTTATGTTAACCAAGATACACTATTGACTCGAAAACTAACCAAGGCACTATGCTCTCTCAGAAATCTAAGTATAACCAAGATCAAAAGCTTACTCAGAAATTAAGATACGACCATGTAATGTTGTCTCAAAATTCAACCAAGGACTTACACAGGAGTGCATTTTTGAAAATCTCAACGTTCATATATGTAGGAAGTTTTCAAAATTTGGTATTAGAATCTAATATTCTCTTAATTGCTTCAAATAAAATTAAAACTAATATCTTAAAGGATTTTAAACACTTAATTGATTCCAAAATCAGATATTATAGTAATTCAAAATTCAAATTTATCTTTATTTATGAAAGTTTTCCAACATTATTAAAATTCAATATGTATGAAAGGTTTTCAAACTTGTTCTCAGAAGGTTATATTCTTAATTGCTTTCAAATTGAAATTTGAATTAACATGCTCAGTTAATAAATCAAAGATTACATTTTGGGTTTTCAATGTTCAAAGAATCTTTGCTTCTAAAAGATCTTTAAATCCAATGTTTTGATCATCACTACTTATGGAAATTATTTGAAATGGTTATACACTTTCGATTCAGTATGTTTCATGTTCTTTCGAAATGTTTCTTATAGTAGGTCAAGTCTTATTGCACATAATCAAGAACAACGTTTCTCTTTCCATATTGAGTGTCCAACCAGAAAGAGAAGATTTTAACGTGTTGAATTATTTAGAATTGTCATTTAGAGTTTCCAACATCTCAATTATTCAAAGTTATATATATTGCATTCATTTGAAGATGAAGTAGGAGAAAGAGTTAAGAGGAAGAGAGATAACTGATAATGAAAAATGAAAAAGAACGCAGAGAAATACAATATTTTTTAGAGAGAAAGAAAAAAGGTGTTCAATGTGCCCAAAAAGTTGGCCATATTCCGAGAGTTTCAATTGCATATCAACTACCCAAAGTGCCGGTCATTTTCTTAGAGCTTCTACTAATTATATTTCGAGTGTTTAAATAGTTGGGCTATGCATAAATCTTTTGTAATTCTTCACCAGTGTGAAGTAAGTCATGTGAGCTTCACTTATGTTATCTTTGAGAGCATTTTCTTCTCATATTAAATGGTCTCGGTCTCATAGGAAGATTGAGACTAGCATAACCTGGAGAGGTTTGTGTATTTGTTGTAACCTAGAAATGTTTGTGTACTTGTATAACCTGGAGAGATTTGTGTACTCGTTGTAACCTGGAGAGGTTTGTGTACTCGTTGTAACCTAGAGAGGTTTGTGTAACCATTGTAACCTGGAAAGATTTGTGTACTCGTTGTAACCTTAAGAGGTTTGTGTACTCGTTGTAACCTGGAGAGGTTTGTGTACTTGTTGTAATTGTTTACTATCTAGTGAAACCTCTTAAGAAGTTTTTTTAAGGGAGAATTGGACGTAGTCCAAGAGATTAGGGTGAACCAAAATAAAATTGTTATCTTTATACTCATTTGTTCTTGTGTTAGACGATCTTGATTAGGTTTTGTTGCTTGCAGCGATTTGAGTTCAGGCCCCAGTTAACCCCCTATTTTGGAGTCAGTTGTGTTAGCACCAAGAGATGCTATATTGATTTGATGAAGCTAAACCAATTACAACTAAAGCTGCTGAGTTAATTTGAAGAAACCAGCCAAGTTGACCAAGTCAATACCAAGTGCTTTCAAGTGAAGATGCATGGAGTTTGCATGAAGATTGAAGTTTCTGGGTCTAGGCTTTAGGTGGTATTGTTGTGTCTAGATTGAAGTTAAAAAATGTGATGATAAATGTGTTGATCATTGATAAGCTCCACTGTGAAAATTGGCTTTATCAAGGTTTTAAAAAATCTTTAAAATCAGATTTCAAATTTTGATAAACCGTTTTAACTGTCTTCTAAAATTTAGTTGACTGAGTGTCAAATCAATCGACTAAAGTTTAACAGTTGCTCACTACAGCTATTTATATAGCTGGTGCGTTTTCAAAAGAATAGGAGAGAGAATTTTTTAACATACTACTATGACTGAGTTGAGATTTTTCAAGCAAGAGAAAATGTGACCACACTTTTTGAGATCATGGTCATTTGAAATTTTCAAAGAATTCATCAAGAACTAAATTTCTGCATTCTGCTGGAGCTTTGAAACTGACTGCACATTTCTACATCATTGATCTGACCTCAGCCTAAGCACTCTATACTTGTTTCCTCTTACATTACTGATTTATTGTATAGAGTTGCTTTTGTTAGTTGATTTTTGTGTAAATCTTTCAATTGTATTAAAATTGCTACTATGTTCTTGAATTACTAGAGCGTAATTCATTGTACAGCGAGTTTGTACTGGTGGATTGCCTGCTGCAGGGAGCAGTGTCAGGCGTTTCTTTGTTATACAGTTAATTTTGTATAAATGTGACTTGCTGTAGGTTTCAGCAAGGGTGTTCTTTAAACACATAGTGGGTTCTGTGTGGTTTCTTGGTCTGCTGTAGGTTCAGCAATGGTTTGCTGCGGGGAGCAATGTATTCTTGCTGTGAGCAAGTGTTGTAAACTTGATCAGTTTGATTGTTTTTAGTGAAATCCTTACTGTGGAGTAAGGGACTGGACGTAGCCCGTTTTGTTGGGTGAACCAGGATAAAAATCTTTGTGTTCTTGAATCTTCTTTCTCTATATTGATTGTTTCACTGTGTGCTATAAACTATTTTTAGAATCAATAATTGGACTCTTTTCATTTAGGACTTAATCATCTTTTAATAATTGTTTCTTGTATAAAAAGAAATTTTATTTTTTGTTTGGTTCTTAATAATTGAAACTGTTAACTGGACTGTAATTGACCAGTTCATTCTGTGCTATTAACTTCTTTCTGTTTCAGTGTCGTTAATTATATCGCTTCCGTAGTTGCATTTGAATCAAGTCTGTCTAAAGCATTTGAATTCTGATAAAATTGTTTGGTTTGTTGCATTGTGCTGTGACTTGATTGAGTTCTGTTTACTGATTCATTCTATTGCGCTGTTCAGTAAAGTCAATAAAGATCCAGTCTATCAAACTGACTTGCATTTTCTTAAAAGATTAAATAGTTTTGAAAAAGATTTTGAAACCAATACTAAATAGTTTTCACAACCTATTACCTGCTTCTATTGCATGAAAAGAGGTAATTCTGTTAAGGACTGTAAGTTTAGAAAATTTTTAGTGCCAAAAGGTTTAGTTAGGTGGATGCCTAAAAGCATCACTAACAATGATGGACCCAAATTTAACAGGGTACCAATGGCTCAACTCTCATCTGTCTTGTAAGTCTGCTTGGCATCCAGTAAGCTGTTGTGATATCTGGACAGTGGATGCTCAAACCATATGATAGGAGATTCAACTCAGCTGATTAATATCAAATGGAAATCTGCAGGATATGTGACATATGGTGACAATAACCGAGGCAAAATACTTGGAGTTGGTTACATTGGAGGAAATGACAGAGTAATCATCAAAGATGTACTCTTAGTGGAAGGATTAAAGCACAACTTGCTAAGTATCAAGCAACAGTGTGATAAGGGGTATAAAATCATGTTTGAGCCTGCTCAATGTCTTATAACAGATTCAAAATCTGTTGAAACAGTTCTTGTAGGTAAAAGAGTGAGTAATATTTACATGCTTAATGATTCTTGCATAACATCTAGCATGAATTGTTTGCTAACCCGAGATGATGAATCTTGGTTGTGGCATAGGAGACTTGAACACATACACATGCATCATTTAAATAAGATTGCATCTAAGGATTTAGTAATTGGTCTCCCTAAGCTTAAGTTCGATAGGAACAAACTATGTGAAGCATGTCAAAGAGGAAAGCAAACAAAAAGCACTTTCAAACCTATAAATGTGGTTTCTACTTCTAGACCACTTGAGATGCTTCACCTAGATTTATTTGGTCCTTCTATAACCATGAGCATAGGTGGTAATTTCTATGGACTTGTAATTGTTGATGATTACACACATTTTACCTGGACCTTATTCATTTCTTCAAAAGATGAGACTTACCATGTGTTTAAGCATTTTGCCAAAGGTGTACAGAATGAGAAAAACTACAGCATAGTGTCTATCAAATCAGATCATGGCAGAGATTTCCAGAATGAGAAGTTTAATAGATTTTGCAGTAAGCTGGGAATCAAGCACAACTTCTCAGCACCAAGAACTCTACAGCAGAATGGAGTTGTAGAAAGAAAAAACAGATCTTTGGAGGAACTGGCCAGAACAATGTTGAATGAGACTGGACTACCTAAATACTTTTGGACAGACGTTGTCAGCACAGCGTGCTATGTACTAAATAGAGTGCTCATCAGACCAATACTGAAGAAAACTCCATATGAACTGTTCAGAGGAAGAAAACTGAATTTGTCTCACCTAAAGGTCTCTGGCTATAAGTGTTTCATACTTAATAATGGTAAGGACAACCTGGGTAAGTTTGATTCCAAGTTAGATGAAGGTATTTTTCTGGGTTACTCACAACATGGTCATGCTTATCATGTCTATAACAAAAGGACTATGCTGGTAGAAGAATATGTACATGTGAATTTTGATGATACTAACCAAGATATGCAGGAAAGATCTAAGACATGTGCAGATGATGAAATTCCAATTATTCAACAAGCTGGTACTAAACTGGAAAATAAGACTGAAGAAACCAGTGTGCTACCAGAAATTCAGTCAACAGAACCAGAAGATTAATCTGCTGAACAAGGAGTTGTTACTGACATAATCATTTCAGGATTGCCTCAGGAGTGGAGAGTTCCTAGGAATCTGTCATTGGATAATGTAATTGGACAGGTGCATAAAGGAGTTTCAACCAAAAGTACATTGAATCAATTTTGTGAACATATGGCAGTTGTTTCACAAATTGAACCAAAGACTGTAGCTGATGCACTGGAAGGCAGCAGTTGGATAACTGCTACGCACAAAGAACTGAACCAATTTGCTAGGAATGAGGTCTGGACACTTGTTCCAAGAACCAGTGGGATGAATGTCATTGGCACCAAGTGGGTGTTCAAGAACAAGTTATATGAACAAGGTGTTATTGTGAGAAACAAAGCTAGATTGGTTGCAAAGGGTTACAATCAGGAAGAAGGAATTGATTATGGGGAATACTATGCACCAGTGGCAAGACTTGAGGCCGTGAGATTGTTGCTAGCCTACGCAAGCATGAACAGATTCAAATTGCAACAAATGGACGTCAAGAGTGCATTTCTTAATGGCTACATAGATGAAGAGGTGTATGTTAGTCAACCTCAGGGTTTTGAAGATCATAAGCATCTGAATCATGTCTTCAAGCTAAAGCAAGCACCTAGACAATGGTATGAGAGGTTGAGCAGTTTCTTGCTATCTCATTCATATGAGAGAGGCAAAATAGATAAGACCTTGCTTATTAAGAAAGCATGTTCTTATATTATTCTAGTTCAAGTCTATGTAGATGATATTATCTTTGGATCCACTAATCAAAATCTGTGCAAGTAGTTTGTTGCAGCTATGCACGGAGAGTTTGAGATGTCCATGATGGGCGAGCTCAACTACTTCCTTGAATTGCAGATCAAGCAACTGAATCATGAGACTTTTCTAAGTCAAACCAAGTACTGCAAGGAGTTGTTGAAAAAGTTTAATATGGAAAGTTGTAAAGAAAGTGTAACACCTATGACAACTAACTGTTATTTGGATTCATGAGAAAAGAGCCAGTATGGATTAGACTAAATTTAGAGGATTAATCGGATCATTGCTCTATCTTACTGCCAGTTGATCAGATATCATGTTCAGTGTGTGCCTCTACGCAAGATTTCAATCCAATCCTAAGGAGTCACACTTTACTCCAGCAAAGAGAATTATGAAGTATTTGCAAGAAACTATAAACGTCAGGCTATGGTATCCTGCTGATGTATCTCTCAATTTAGTAGGATATTCTGATTCTGATTTTGCAAGTTGCAAAATAGACAAGAAAAGCACTAGTGGGACATGTCACTTACTGGGATCAAGTTTAGTTTCATGGCATACCAAGAAACAAGCGTGTGTGACATTGTCAACTGCTGAAGCTGAATACATTGTAGTTGGAAGCTGCTGTGCGCAAACCTTGTGGCTGAAACAACAGTTAAGTGATTTCAGCCTTAACTTGTCTAAAATTCCATTATTATGTGACAACACCAATGCCATTAATCTTACAAAGAATCCAGTTCAACATTCAAGGACTAAACATATTAGAATTTGCCATCATTTCATTAGAGACCATGTCGCTAATGGAGATTGTGAAATTCAATTTGTTAGTACTGAGAATCAACTTGCTGATCTATTTACAAAACCCTTGAGTAAAGAAAGATTTAATTTTCTAAGGAATGAACTTGGTATACTGGATATCAAACATGTGTTGTGAATCATTTATATCTTATGTTCTATTAGCAGTTTTTTTTCTTTTCTTCGTGGCACTTCACAACTCACTACACCAGATTCAATTTAATAATATTTTATTTTTTTCTCTGACCGTATAAATCATAACTGACTTAAATGGAAATGCTGAATGCATGTGAAACTGGACGAGAGTTGAAATCCAACTAGAATGGGGTTGTTAACTGAATCAATTAGACTGAAACCAAGATCATTGCAAAATAGTGAGTTGTTGATCAAATAAGACAAAATTGACCAAGGTGACGCTCAGCATGTAAAGAGAGAGAGAGTCTCCAGGACTCCACGTGGCGCTGAAGTACTAGAAGTCAACAAGCCAAAAGCTGTTTTTGAGGGAATCTTTGCAAAGCTAAGTATTCCAGTCTGTTAGAATGTTGATAGCGTGTAGTATCTCAATCTGTTGGGATTTGATGTTGTGCAGTGTACTGTCAATCTGTGCTCTAGTTTGTAGTGCATTAGTCTGTCTTTATATTGCTAGCTGAACATGCATACATTCACACACCACTTCACAAATACTACTTGTTTTGTGTGAGAATTCAATCTATTTCAAATCAGTGCATCATTCTAAATGGCATCATCACCCAATCCGAGAAAGAAAACAAAGTTGGTTGTAGTTAAGAATGCTGGTTCCCATGAACCAAATGAGAGTGATTATCCTGAGAGGTGGTTCTGCGGAAATCAGGAAAGCATAGACGACTACTACAAGCTCTACCGCAAGAAGGTGATCATTTCTCCAAAGATGTTAAGCCTAGATTGGCTTAAAGAAGAAAAATTGGGTGAAGTAAGAAATATGCTGAAATTCCAGAAGCTAGACCAATTCCTGAAGCTGACTGGAAATACTTATCCAGATTTGGTTAAGGTTTTTCTAACAAATATGTGGTATGATGATGAGTGCCTATACTCACAGGTGAAAGGAATCGACTTTGCTATCAATGAGTATGTTTGGATGAGTGTCACAGGCTTGAATAATGAAGGAGTTGTTGTAACCAGAGGAAATTCTGCTGATTTGGGAAGTTTCAACAAGGTGCAATTTTACAAATCATGCCTTAGAGATCAGTCCTCTGTGTCCAGAACTTATAATGTTGGTGGTTTAGTAGCAATACTAAGAATTTTGGCCTACATTGTCATCTAGATACTCACACCGAGAGGCTTCAATCATGCTACCTTGACTGAGGAAGACTTGATTCTTATGTACTGTATCACGTCCAAAATCAGAGTCAACTGGATTCAAGTTATCCGTGAACACTTGTTCAAAGTGGGCAAGAAGTTAGAGTATCGCATCCCCTATGTGATAATGTTATCAAAGTTTATTGATTACTTTGAAATTGATGTTGAGGACGATATTGTTGAGGAAGTCAAGGCACTGAATCATATCTCTACAGCAAATTTAACCAAGATCGGGCTGGTGAAACTGAAAAACAAGAAATGGATATGTAAGGTTGATAAAGGAACAGCTGATGATGATAATGAGGAAGAATCAACTGAAGAAGAGTCTGAAGAATCTGATGATGAAGCTAATGAAGCTAATATGAATCATGATCAAGCTGGAATGGCGAGTGAAACACCTATTGTTGCTGTTGGACAAGATTATTTGTTGGATTTGAACAAATGATGTTCAACCAACTGAACAACATGCAGGACCAACACCGTGTGCATCACGAGTACTGCCAGACACACTTCCAAATGATTGAGAACCAAGTTAATGATATTCAGTCCAAGATTAGGACTTTATTCTTCCCACCAGACGAGTAGACCATACATTGCATAACTAAGTGGTTGTCTCTCTCCATTTGTTGAAGACAATGAGGGAGGAGTTTAGGTTGTGTGTTGGTTGTTTAGGCTATGTGTTGGGGAGAAGTTTAGGCTGTGTGTTGGTTGTTTAGGCTATGTGTTAGGGAGAAGTTTAGGTTGTGTGTTGTTTGTGCTTGGTTGTTTGTTTAAGTCTTTGCTAGGTTTGTTATGCTTGTGTTATGTTTGGTATGCTAGTTTATTGTTTGTACTTTTGTTGATCTGCTGATGTTGTGACTGCTGGTTTATCTAGCATGATGGAATTGCTCTAGGACTAGTTATGATTATTCAGTGTACTGTTTATTCGACTGATTAAGTCACTCATATTCTGCTACCCAAAATGTAACATTGTTTTATATGAATGAAATTTGGAAGTACTATGTTTATGCTAATTCTATTTTCTTTTCATTCTTTAAAACTATAATCGAGGCAATGGATTATGGAGAAGTTGCTGGATTATGGGGGAGCAATTGCATAAATACAAAATTGCTGATCAAAACTGGTTTGAGCATGAGATTGGGTGAAATCTAATTGATTACAGTTTGATCAATTTACTGGAAACTGTTTACTGAACTTGTTCTTAATACAAATTGCTAATCTACTACTATTGAGTTCAGTTGTTACAGGTTTGAACTAGATAACACAACACACCATTGTTTGTCTTCATCAAATTGGGGGAGATTGTTAGCACCAAGAGATGCTATATTGATTTGATGAAGCCAAACCAATTACAACTAAAGTTGCTGAGTTAATTTGAAGAAACCAGCTAAGTTGACCAAATCAAGACCAAGTGCTTTCAAGTGAAGATGCATGGAGTTTGCATGAAGATTGAAGTTTTTGGGTCTAGGCTTTAGGTGGTATTGGTGTGTCTAGATTGAGGTTAAAAATTGTTATGATAAATGTGTTGATCATTGATAAGTTCCACTGTGAAAATTGGCTTTAGCAAGGTTTTAAAAAATCATTAAAATCATATTTCAAATTTTGATAAATCGTTTTAACTGTCTTTTAAAATTTAGTCGACTGAGTGTCAAATCAATCGACTAAAGTTTAACAGTTGTTCACTACAGCTGTTTATATAGCTGGTACGTTTTCAAAAGAATAGGAGAGAGAATTTTTGAACATACTACTCTGACTGAGTTGAGATTTTTCAAGCAAGAGAAAACGTGACCACACTTTTTGAGATCAAGATCATTTGAAATTTTCAAAGAATTCATCAAGAACTAAATTTCTGCATTCTGCTGGAGCTTTGAAACTGACTGCACATTTCTACATCATTGATCTTACCTCAGCCTAAGCACTCTATACCTGTTTCCTCTTACATTACTGATCTGTTGTATAAAGTCGCTTTTGTTAGTTGATTTCTGTGTAAATCTTTCAATTGTATTAAAACTGCTACCGTGTTCTTGAATTACTGGAGCGTAATTCATTGTACAGCGAGTCTGTACTAGTGGATTGCCTACTGTAGGGAGTAGTGTGAGGCATTTGTTTGTTATACAGTGGATTCTGTATAACTGTGACTTGCTGTAGGTTTCAACAAGGGTGTTCTTTAAACACATAGTGGGTTCTGTGTGGTTTCTTAGTATGCTATAGGTTCAGTAGTGGTTTGTTGCAGGGAGCAGTGAGGCGTTTCTTGGTTATACAGTGCATTCTGTATAACTGTGACTTGCTGTAGGTTTCAGCAAGGGTGTTCTTGAAACACATAGTGGACTCTATGTGGTTTCTTGGTCTGTTGTAGGTTCAACAGTGGTTTGTTGCGATGAGCAGTGTGTTCTTGCTGTGAGCAAGTGTTGTAAACTTGATCAGTTTGATCATTTGTAATGAAATTGTTACTGTGGAGTAAGGGACTAGACGTAGCCCGTTTTGTTGGGTGAACCAGGATAAAAATCTGTGTTCTTGAATCTTCTTTCTCTATCTTGATTACTGATTCAATTGATTGTTTCACTGTGTGCTATAAATTGTTTTCAGAATCAATAATTGTACTCTATTGATTTAGGACTTAATCATCTTTTAATAATTGTTTCTTGTATAAAAAGAATTTTATTTTTTGTTTGGTTCTTAATAATTGAAACTGTTAACTGAACTGAATCTGACCAGTTCATTCTGTGTTATTAACTTCTTTCTGTTTCAGTGTGGTTAATTATATCGCTTCTGCAGTTGCATTTGAATCAAGTCTATCTAAAGCATTTGAATTCTGATAAAACTGTTTGGTTTGTTGCATTGTGCTGTGACTTGATTGAGTTCTGTTTACTGATTCATTCTATTGCATTGTTCAGTAAAGTCAATAAAGATCCAGTCTATCAAACTGACTTGCATTTTCTTAAAAGATTAAATAGTTTTGAAAAAGATTTTGAAATCCAATTCACCCCCCGTCTTGTATTTCAGCCAAAACAGTTTGTTACAAGTTGTTCCTACATTGATATATCCTTATGATCCATTGTGATACCCCGACTATTATTTAATTATTTATTTATAAATTATGAGTAAATTTTTTTAAAATAAACTTTTCATAGAGAAGATGTAACTCATGATATCATTTCACAAATATAAATGTATACTTCTTTTATAAATATTTGTATTACAAATAAGTTCACCACAGTAGAATTCTACATCATAATGTAGAACTATCTATTTTATATGTTCTAATACATTAGAATTAGGTTCTTCATAAGTGAATCATCCCAAAAATTTTCCAAATATTCTTTCTTGACAACTCCTACTAAACAGATTATGCATCTACTCGTACAACAGGCACATATGAAAGAGAAACATGAAAGGAATGAGGTCTTCATAAGCCTTAAATTTTAATCTTAATAAACTTAACAAACAATGGGGGCCTATAATCACAACTACAAACAATGATGTATATAACTGACTCAAAACCACAAGAATTGCTCACTTTACCAAACATATGGATCCATATATCACCTACCTGGACATCAAAAGCCTTTTGGGAAGTGATTAGGTAATTGAGTATATCCCATTGGTACAATCATTATCATTTTCTCGAGAATTATGGCCATCTGCCAATAAAAGAGATACATATATACTCACTACCTAACCTTGGCGATGCTGAGCAGGTATCAAACAATATCAAGTTCGGTCTGTGAACTATCCTAGTATAGGGCACTACCCTGACTATCTAGATATTCACCTACTTAAATACTTTCTTAGACCCCACCCTATCCCTGCCTTTCATCCCGCAGTTGTACCAAACTGCGACTTCCCAAAAACAGACACTCATACAGTACCCCGATTTCAACTCTAAAACCTAGGATTTTTCACCACCAACATATTCATGACATTTTCATCAATCGCATAACACAATGACCATCAAGTTATGTCATATATATCTCAATCCACAAATTATACACAACAGTCAAACAAATACAGCCAGTAAAGCATACAAGTAACTTCCTTGTATCAAATTCATCAAAATACATACTTTTACTTCATACATATTTATATAAAAATGACATTTAAATTATTACAAAATATAATAAAATGAGGATTAAAGCAAGAACTTTAAATAAATATAAATCTCATAAAACTAGAGATAATTTAAATAAAATAAATAGTACAGTGTGTAACTAGAGATAAAATAAATGAATAAATAAAATACGATTAGTATGTGACTAGAGATCAAAATAAATGAAATAAGTGAAATAAATAAAATAAACAGAACCTGTATGAAACTGGAGATAAAATAAATAAAATAATCAAGACTAATGCAAAACTGGAGATAAAATAAATAAAATAAATAGGACCAGTGCATAACTGGAGATAAAATAAACGGAATAAGTGCATAACTAGAGATAAACAAATCAAATAAATAGGATCAGTACGTAACTGGAGATAAAAGAAATAGAGAAACAAAGAGAGTAAGATAATATATAGATCAAGATGAATTAAAATAAATAAAAGATTAATAAAACACACATAAGTTTATTTAGATTAATAATAGATAAAGCTTAACCCCACTCTCCCCTTACCTTACCTTTAAATGGAGAGACACAACTAGGAATAGAGCTATAAATGCTTATTCCCCTTGCTTCAAATTCCCTTTCTCTCTCCCTCTCTTTGTGCCTCTCTTTTTCTCTCTCCCTCTCTTTCCTCTTTTTCTCTCTTCCTTCTTTCTTTCTTCTCTCTCCCTTTTTTGCTTCCTCTCTTCCTTCTCTTTCCTCTTTCTCTCTCCTTCTCTCTCTTCCTTCTCTTTTCTCTCTCTTCCTTCTCTCTCCCCTTTCTTCTTCCTCTCTTTTTCTTCTCCCTCACGTTCATCCCCCCTCCCCTTTTTATAGTGGTTTAATGTTTATCTCCTACATTTAATGCAAGTAGATTTTTTTTACCATTCATTCTCATCTCTTCTTCTTATCTTATTCTTTCTTTCCTTTTAATTATATATGTATTTTTTAAAAAAAAAAACTTATGTTTATCCCTTAAGATAAGCTTTGCATACACACTCACGTCATTTCTTATTCTTCTTCTCTTTTTATTTATTATATATTTTTTTATATACATATATATATATATATATATATATGTTTTAGAAATTTCATAATAATAATTATATATAAATTATTTATATATATATATATTTAATCATTTTTTTAATAATCATATTTCATATATTCTCTTTTTTTTATAAAAATTTACTTGGTTTATTTTCTAATATTCAAATGTTATTTTAATTATAAAGTACTTTTTTAAAAAAAATAGAATTTAATAACATGAATAAAACTTAAAGTTTTGTAACTCTTATAAGGATAAAATAATTAATATATTTATTTGAAAATAAGGATGTTAGTTCCATCACAACTAGTAGTGTGTAGAATTAAGATACATTTTCATATGATCTCTCTAGTATAGAAATTTTTCACCTAGAAAGGCTGGAGGTTGTGTAAGAGATGCTCCTTTTGCGATTTGGTGTTACTCGATTCCTGCCATTATTGTTGGAGCTTTTCCTCTTACATTTGTTAGGTGCTCAACCCATTAGAGGCTAAGGTATGATACCAACAGTGAAAAACAAGTCAAAACACAAGAAGGGTGGGTTGAATTATATTTAAAGACTTTTTTGAAATTTTCGCAATGTATCATCTAATAGTAAGCACTCATGTGATAATTTTGGCAAGACAGGTGATCTATCAAAAATCTTTTCTAAAGTTTGGTTTTCAAATATCCTCATCTTTCATTAGTGCAATATGATAGTACACAATAAACAAAGACAAGGGAAAGAAAGATTCACTTCATGATTTTTATACTAGTTCTTTGGATAATGCATATTACATCTAATTTTAAATCAATTGATTGAGTTTCATTATGCAAACTATTGTTGTAAGTTACAAACTAAGTATTATTTTGAAAGCGACCACTCATTGCTAAAACCAAAGTATTACTTAAACACTCAGCCACTCTTGCCTAAAAAATTGAGTATTTTCTAGGATGCACCCACTTCTAACTAATACAAAGTATTGTTTAGAAAATAATCACTTTTGGCTAAGACACTAAGTATTTTTGGGAACACAATCACTCTAACTAAAGAAACTAGGTTTGTATAAAGATGTGATCACAAAAATGTTTGATCGAGTAATTACCACTAGGCTAAAAGCTCTAGCTAATAGTTAAGGTGTAACTCTTTCCACTTGAATACATAGTATCCTAAGCGTCGTAATTCGATTGTGACTTGGCCCACCTGGCCTTTGCCACGGGACAACTGATGTCACCTACAACAATCTTCCCCTCAACTATTGTTCCACTAGGAAAGGAACTCTTTGATTGTGACTCGGTCCACCTGGCTTGTGCCATGAGATAATTGTGCAACCCGCAACAATCTCCCCTTGAATAATTGCCTCACTGGGAATCAAATTAGGGACTTTGACTATGATACTAATTTTTGAATCAAGCGCTTATAACAAAGCCAAAAGATATAACTAATAATCAAGGCATAATGTTCTAATTCAGAGTGTAACATCCCAAACACAACGATTCAATTGTGACTTGGTCCACTTGGTCTCGGCCATGAAACAATTGATACCAGTTGTAAAAAAATATCGCAAGGGTTTTCTCACTAGAGAGGACTAATGTCTTATAACAGATATAAAGATATAAACTCTTTTCTAGTTTGCTATGTGAAAACAATAATGTTCTCTATAAAACTTTAAATAAATAAAATAGATTTATCAATGTTTTGGCACTTAAGAATCATTCTCTTCTCTATTTTCTTATTCAAATGATAACTTTATATAGGGCTTGGAAGAAAGAATCAATGCAAATCCCTTTTTGTTCATTGAGAGATATTTTAAATTTAGATAACTTTATCTTCTTTTGTCTAATGAGAGTGTATGTAGAGGTGCATTAAATGGGCTCTATGCAACATTAAATGTCAATCCTCTTGAAGTAACATCTTATTAGCTAGAAATACTTATTAGCACTTGCGCAAAGAGTTTTTACTCAAAATAAAGTAAAAGCAAAGATCGTACAAGATATATTGCTTTACTAGAGCTAATGTAAGCTTATGTCATAGTGGTTGCTGAAACACAATAGTTTTAACTCGTATTGCAAGCGATCTTGATGTAAACCAACATTTTGTGGATCATTTAAGTAGATTGAAGACAAAGACATTCCTTGCAACATAGAAATAAGCTTTAAGAACACTTTTTTTATATATAGAATGCAAACTTAAAGATTGTGTGTGCTAATCGTCTATTTGGGGTTTCACTTATTAGATGAAGCGAAGACTGCAAGGTGTCGTATCATGTGTGAGATGAAGTACTTGCATCTCACATGATCTGCTATTTTTCATAATTCACCATCTTATAGATGAAGCATCTTTATATTTTACACTTTGTTGTGACAAACACTAAATCAAAACTACAGGGCTGTTGAATTTCACTCTAATGTCAAGTTTGTAAGAGATAATAAAAGGATAAATCTTCTAGGTGATTGTAAAATGTAATTCATTAATTTAAACATAGAAGGTTTTTAATGGAGTGGAATAAAAAAAATATAATCAACCTTATCTCTTACATTAGATTTGTTACATCATGAACAATAATTAGGTGTAAAAAATATTTTTGTTCTTATTTGAGTAATCAAATCTCGTGAGAAAGAAACCTAAGTTTGTAGTCTTGTCAATTTATCAGTTGAAACTTTGAATAATCTTATGATAGGTATACTTGCCAAAAGATTTGTTAAGACTCTAGATAATCTTACATCCTATATTTGGTTTAAATTTTGGTGTAACTTCCATACATATATTAAAATAAACTTATTCTACTCGGTTGACTATTATAATGTGTGATTCATACAAAACTTCATTTCATCAATGCATTTTGTCTCATCACATCACAAATTCTCCATGCAAGCATCATTCTCTTGAATTTAGATCATCTTTCTCCATAATGTGTCTGACAAAATTATGAGTTTACTAAATCTCGTATAATTTGTTAGATTAAGCATGTCAAACTAGACCTTGGGTTCGTCTATCTTGTAAAACTTCATGAAACTAAGGGTGAGATGAAGACTCAAGTCCATTTGTCCTTGAGGGATGAAGCTTTAACTCATCATAACTTCAAGGTTTGTCAGATTGAGTATTAGACAAAACCTTCTATTTATTAACCAGTAAGTCAGATATATTTTAAATGAAATCTTTAGTTCGTTAATTAGTGAATCAGACCTAACTTTCTAAACAATTTTTTTTCTTCTAAATCAATGATTTAAATCCAAAACATATACATTAAATTATCCAATTTTTTTAATATTAAATAACATTATTTTATAAATTTTGGAATGTTACCTAAGCCCGTTGTATACCTATCTTTACCTCAATCCTATTAAAAAATTACAGAGGATGTGGATAGGAGACTTCTAGAAGGAAACTAATTATGTGATTTTGTCTTTATGATAGAATCAAATTACCATCAATTCTATTTATTTGTTTTTATAACATTATCAGATTGTAATAATTTTATTTTGTTTCTTTCTAGAAGTATCCTATCCATATCCTCTGAAAAAAAAATATTATTATACCCATTTAAAAGAGATGCTTCTTCAAAATGAGTACAAACTCAAGTCATTATCCATATGTTAGGATTGTTTGAATGTCTAATTAGAATTAAAGTATTAAAGTTATCACAGGGATCTAGTTTGACTGACTATTTTGAATAAATAGTAAATAGGATTGAATTTCGAACTTATAAGAACATGTTCTATATTGAATTAGACTATCAAAAAGTCATTTGGAAGTAATATAGTGGATTTGGTAAAAATACGTTTGGGAGGGAAAATCCTTACAAAGATGATTGGTCAAAGAATATTTCGTACCAGTAGTAGAGAAAGAATAATGATACTTTGACACCGTTGAATTTTTACCGCCACTTGACACTGGGGTAGTTTTGTCAATGCATCTTACGTGGCAGGGGTATTTTTGGTAGCATGTAATCTGAAGTCCAAAAGTCATTCCTGCGCCTTGCCTTCTCCATTCTCACTCTCTCGCTCTCTCACCGTCTTACTCTATGACTCTCTCGCTCTCTTTTTGACTCCCTCATTCTCATTGCTCTCTCACTCTCATGCTCTCCCGTTCTCTCACGCTCTCTCGTTCTCTCATTGCTCTCGCTCTCTGATGCTCTCTCGTTCTGTCGTTGCTCTCTCCGCTTTCTGACTCTCTCCATCCATCGGTTCATCGTCGGTTTCAGGTAAAGGTTGGGTTTTTATATCATTTATGTTTGAAAAAGAAGTAAAGGTTGCTCTTTTAAGTCGTTTTTGTTGTTTGTCATTTGATTTTTGTGTGGAGTTTGTGGTGGTTGAAGTAAAGTTTGGATTTTTATATGTCAAAATTTGTTTTTTTTTTCGTTTTCCATCAAAAGTTGTTAATGGTGAGTCTTTTTTGAGGTTTTCATGGAAAATGAACTATTTTTCATCCTTTAAATGTTGGTCTTGTATGATTTTCGTATGGGGTTTAGGTTTTTGGAGTAAAGGTTGCTCTTTTCTGGAGTTTTGAATGAAAAGGGAAGATCTTTATTTGGTTTCACGGCTTAGGGTTTTGAGAAATGCCTTTATTTGTATGATTTTTGTTAATTTGTGGTTGTTTTTCTTCTGTTTTTCATCAAAAGTTGTTAAAGGTGAGTCTTTTAAGAGGTTTTCATAGAAAAGGAACTGTTTTTCATCATTTAAATGTTGGTCTTGTATGATTTCTGTATAGGGTTTAGATTTATGGAGTAAAGGTTGCTCTTTTATGGGTTTTTAATGAAAAGAGAAAATCTTTATTTGGTTTTACGGTTTAGGGTTTTGAGAAATACCTTTATTTGTATGATTTTTGTTAAGGGTTTAAGGTTTTGAGAAAGACTGGTTGTGCTGTGTGCTGGGGAAAAATGACAATAAGTATTAAGTTGTGGATTGATTAGGTTTGGAAATACATGAACTTATGAACATATCTGACCTATGTCGCCAAAACTAGAACGCGGGTGTCCCCTCATTACAGAAGGGGGTAACCAGTGGTGATTTGTAAAATAATTAAATCATTGTCGCCTTACAAAAAAATCAGAGGTTACCCCTTCAGTAATGAGGGACACCTTAGTTAAAGTTTTGGCAAAACACATCAGATATATTCATGTGCTTATGTTGGTAGTCACCAAAACTTGAACGAAGGTGTCTCCTCATTACTGAAGGGGTAACCAATGGTGATTTGTAAAATAATTAAGTCATTGTTACCTTACAAAACATCAGAGGTTACCCCTTCTGTAATGAGGGGACACCATAATTCATGTTTTTGCGACACAGGTAAGATATGTTCATGCGTTCATGTGTTTCCAAACCCAATCAATCCTTAGCCCAATACTTATTGTCATTTTTCTCCCAGCACACATCACATTCTGTCTTTCTCTAAACCTTAAACCCTTAACAAAAATCATACAAATAAAGGTCTTTCTCAAAACTCTAAACTATGAAACCAAATAAAGATCTTCCTTTTCCATTAAAAACCCCATAAAAGAGCAACCTTTACTCCATAAATCTAAACCCCATACAGAAATCATACAAGACCAACATTTAAACGATGAAAAACAGTTTATTTTCCATAAAAACCTCATAAAAGACTCACCTTTAACAACTTTTAATGAAAAACAGAAGAAAAACAACCACAAATTAACAAAAATCATACAAATAAAGGCATTTCTCAAAACCCTAAACCGTGAAACCAAATAAAGATCTTCCCTTTTCATTCAAAACTCCATAAAAGAGCAACCTTTACTCCAAAAACCTAAACCCCATACGAAAATCATACAAGACCAACATTTAAAGGATGAAAAACATTTCCTTTTCCATGAAAACCTCATAAAAGACTCTCCTTTAACAACTTTTGATGGAAAACGAAAAAAAAGCAACTTTTGACACATAAAAACCCAAACTTTACTTCAACCACCACAAACTCCACACAAAAATCAAATGACAAACAACAAAAACGACTTAAAAGAACAACCTTTACTTCTTTTTCAAACATAAATGATATAAAAACCCAACCTTTACCTTAAACCGATGATGAACCGAGGAATGGAGAGAGTCAGAGAGCAACGACAGAACGAGAGAGCATCAGAGAGCGAAAGCAATGAGAGAACGAGAAAGCATGAGAGCAATGAGAGAACGGGAGAGCATGAGAGTGAGAGAGCAATGAGAATGAGGGAGTCAAAATAGTGAGAGAGTGAAAGTGGAGAAGGCAGAGAGACTTTTCATTTCTAAATTTGGACCCTTTACACGTTAGTTTAAAAAATTAATATTTTTCGCCACATCAGCGGTGTCAACTGAATGTATGCCACGTGTTGGTGTCAATGTATCATTACTCTATTTTTTATTGTTGTGAAAGTTGCACAGTTGTGCACAAAAGTTACATGAACAGAAAAAAACTTACTTTTAGTAAACAATGTACTCTTCTGGACAGTAGTCTAAGTTTTTGAACAACGAGTTCCTCTTACTATTTTGATATCGATCACTATATAAATCACCACAAGAAAATGATAGATGTTATTACCAATAAGCAGGATGACTCAAGGCATAAGTAGATAAAACAATAATTTTAGGTCTTCAAGGTCTCAAAAAAAATTAATATGATTTAGGCCTAGCTCTCAACAAAATTTAATACTCACTTATTATTATAAAACAAAAAATATTTAATTTTAAAATTATACTAACAATTTTAATTAAAAATTTAAATATTTTAACTGACTTTAAGTTTACATTAATGCTATAAATATTGTTTAATGACTTTAAATTTATATTGGGACTATAAATACTATTTAATGAATAATATTCTTGAAACTTTCTTATAATAAATTAATAATATTTAAAAAAATTGAACAGTCAATGAATCTTTAGTATCAAAACTTTCTAATTTATCTCTTCCCTATATTTCAAGAGATTGATATCATATCTCTATATGTCCTATCATTGTCTGACTCTTTCACTTCTCTCCTTCTTTCTTCACTTTTTTTCCTTTCTCCCTCTATCTCTTTATTCCTTCTATAATATGATCAATTTGATCCAAAATAATTTGTGCAGATTCACCAATGAGAATTTAGAAGTTACAAATTATATTTAAGGACATACCAAAGGACAGGATCGAAAGATAATATGATAATAGGGGACTTGAGACTTGAGACTCTACAATAAGTTTATTGTCTTGACAATCAGGTTTTATCTTTTTAACTTAGACTTATTTTATATACAGTGTGTTATATATATTATAATTTTTAATTTTATATAAAAATATACAAATATGGAAACTAGAAAATTTGAATAAGGTTATTCAAAACTAAAAAAAAAAAAGTTGAACTTTTTGTTGAATGACAAAAAGGAGCTATGGATAAATTTATAAAAATAAACAAAAAAATGAATTAGAAAATATAGGTGAGTCTTCTTTTAACGCGAACATAACAATATAAATTTAGGTGAAAATAACAATATAAATATAGGTGAAGACAATAATAATATAAAAAAAATAATTTTTTTTCCAAATATATGTATAACATATAACATATAGAATAATGTTAACAATTCTAGTATCAGTTGCTTCAGTTGAAAGGAGTTTTTCAAAATTTAAACTAATAAAATCTTATTTAAGATCAACAAATCTTATTTAAGATCAACAATGTCTCAACAAAGATTAAACATATTAGCTTTATTCTCTATTGAAAAAGTTTTTTAATGAAATTAATTATGATAATTTAATAGATAATTTTACATCACAAAAAGCTCAAAAAATAAATTTTAAATAAAAATATCATAATTTTAATTATTTTATTAATTTAAAAAAAATTAAAAAATAAAAAATAATTGTGTTGGCTAAGTCACTATATACATTACTACAAGAAAATGGCAGATTCTATTACCAACATGCAAAAGCCCTCGTAAATTAAAAAAAATTAAAAAATAAAAAGTAATTGTGTTGGCTAAGTTAACACATGGACAAATCTTATTTTAAAAGAAACGCAGATTTTATTGATTAAGCCGACGCTAAAATATGTATTGATTAAGCTGACGTATTATAACTAAATTTTTTTATTTTAATTAGTATTGTGTCGATATAGTTTATGTAAATTAAAATTTTGATTTTTGAAACGATTGAATCTAATCTGTTTATGTGAAAATTGAAAATAATATCTAAAAATAGAGAACAAATTTATTAATAATAATAATATCTTTTTTAATGAAGTCAATAAGTTGAGAAAAAAATAAAACTTTACAATAAGTGTTAAAGTTTAATTGAATTGAAAAAAAAAATTAAAACTTTTTAAGTATAATATAAAATAAGAAATATTAATATTACATTACAAAAATATAAATTAATAAAAAAATAAGATAGATGTAATTTTATAAATAAAAGAAAAAGTTAAAAAGCAATTATAAAATTTAATGTTAAAAAATTACAAAAAGAAAATTTAATGATATATATATATATATATATATATATATATATATATATATATATATATATATATATATATATATTATTTTTCCTATAGAAAGTGTTGAAGAAAAATATCAAAATATTAAAAAAAAATGACAATAAGATAAACTTAATGTTATAAAGAAATAAGAGGCAAACAATTATTATGATTATTTATTATTAATTTTATGATGACAAAAGTTAAAAACAAAATATTTAATGATAACTTTTAAAACTAAATTGGTATAATTAAATATCAACTTGAAATTCATAAAAATGTAAACTTAAAAAGAAATATAAGTAAAACTAAAGAATGAAAAAGGATTAATTTTGTTAAGAGAATAATATATAAAAAAAGGGCTAAATTCAAAAATAAATAAATAAATAAATAAATATAGAAATGTTTGTAATATTTTAAATAAAAAAAAATAAATAAAGAATTTTTTATTATATTTAAAACATAAAATATGAATAAATATAAGATATAACATTTTGAATGATATATAAGTGATATGAATACATAAAAATAAAAATTAAAGTTAGTTATAATTGAATATATTAAGTCATATTATCCACATTGTTAACCTAATTGAAAGTATTTTTTTTTTACATAAAATAGTTTAGTTAATTTAAGAATTATTTATTTGCATATGATAATAGTTTAATTTATATTTATAACTTAACTTAATTTATATTTATAAAATATATAAAAATATTATCTCTAAATATTAATAATATGATATAAGTTTAATTTATATTTATAACTTAACTTAATTTATATTTATAAAATATATAAAAATATTATCTCTAAATATTAATAATATGATATAAGAAGAGAATAAATTGTCAAAAATTCAGTTTAACAAATTTGTTAAATAAGAAATTGTTTAAAAAATAATAAAAAAATCAATGGTAATAACCTTCCTATAATAAGTACTACAATATTATTGTTCAAATTGATTATAACACACAAATTTTTTGAATTGATTATAATATACCAATTTGTTAATAACACAATAAAATAAAATATAAAAAAATATAAAAAATGATGTTGATATAAAATAAAAATTTAAGTTTAATCGCCTTTAATCCATTATGATATATTTATTTAAATTTGAAAAAAATGTATTACTTATTAAAACATTTCAAGTTTAATTATAATTTTATTAATTATAAGATAATTTTAATTATAATTCTGTTAAATATAAGATAATTAAATCATAATATTATTAATTATAAAAAAATTTAGTTACAAATTTATCAATTATAATAAAATTTAATAAATAATTGAATAATTATAACAAAATTAGAAAAAGTAAAAAAAAAATTTAGTATATTAGCGACACCTAAAACGATTCTAATATTCAAGAAGGGGTAGCATCGGCTTTGCCGATACAAGTAGAGGCAATTTTTTGCATCCTCACACAACTTTCTTTAAACTTAGGGTTTCGCTTTTTCCAAATCATTTCGCATTTTCTCCCGCGACGTTGTGTTGAAGCTTTTCCACCGTTTGCAACTTTCAAGCTTCCAAAAGGCCACCCGTTACTAATTTTTGCTTCAAATATTGTTGAGGATAGGGTAGTTTGACTCCACATTGCATTTTGGATTTATTATATTTTCTTCTTGGACTGTCGGTATAGGGATTTCTATTTGGAGGGGTTCGTAGCCCGACAGGTCCTCCGAAGCTTTGACGGAGGTAAGCTTTTCTTCGGTCTCATCATGGGTTTATATGGGTTTGTTTTGGAGGTTTTCTTGAGTTTTTTTTTTTGTCACTGATGACTGGTTAGCAGACATGGGCAGCGGTGGTGACCAGTTGTGAATGCAGGTATTCAAAACTGAATTCGTTCGTTATTATGACCATTTGTGTTTGCTTTCAATGTTCAGGTAATTTCATTTTACATTGATTGGCTTGTATGTGTTGAAATTATGGTTGAATGTAGTTTATGTTTGATTGTCGTGAGCTTTCATTTCGTTTTTGAATAACTGGTTTGCTTTAGTTAAGTTTAATTAATTTGGTTAATTAACTCGATTGAACTTGGGTTTAATTTACATTGCGTTTAATGAAAAGGTTTTGAGATTCTCAAACTTTTGATAAGTTGGGATGAAATTGTTTAACGAACTACATTCAATTTCAGTTGAAATGAAACTGCGTTTATGCTTTAAGGTTTGTGTTTAGTAAATATAACTAAAGTTGGACTTAATTTAGACTACACCAAATGTTGAAGACTTTTTTATTTTTTTATGTATTTTTATTAGTTTTAATTGAACTTTATATTGTATATATTCATTTTAACCGAACATTGTAATTTGGTATAATTAGAACATCAAATTTCATATACAATTTCATTTTTAATAATATATATGTTTGTTGAGAATTTTTTGTTTTAATTTTTTTTTAATCTGGATGCTACATTGCGTCGGCTTTTGAGACGGCATAACCCAAGTGAAACTTTTTTTTTGTAAAATAAAAAAAAAACATTATGTCCGATCAGGCCGTCGTTACAATTTTTCCTTTTTGCCTCGCTTTAGTTGAGGCAACTTGATGTGCGTCGACTTGACCCACGTTAAATTCAACAGTTTTTTTATCGACTAATGGTCGACGCAACATATATATTATTATTTTATTCGACATCACATTTGCGTCAATTACACCATCTCTATTTGTGTCCACTTACATAACTAACACTAACTTTAAGTAACTTCTAGCAATTTAGCGTTTATATGACGATAGACGATATTCCAACGCATAAATATCTATTTTAAACAATTTGTATCAACTTTTGACCGTCACTATACTTGTAATTTTTATAGTGGAAATTTGAAATAAGATAAAGATTTATAATATAAAATTAAAAGTGATAAAATATAAGAGAGAATATCTTTGAAAATAACATATCATGTGTAAATGATATGTTTTATAGTAACAAAATTATTATTATTATTCATAATTAGTAATTAGTTAATATTATTCTAATACTCTTCCTTCGTATTGATACTGACGGAGTAGATATCTAATTTGGATAATAAAAATTTCAAACTACTTTTTACCAAGTATTTTTAATGAAAAAAAAAATATATAGGTTGGGAAGAAATGTAATATGTTTTGTAGAAAGAGTTTTGGTCATCATATGTTTCTAAACAAAATGATAATATAGTTCATTATGTTTTATATATTTATCACTATAAGAAATTTTCAAGTTACTTACGAATTATTATATACGAATAAAAATTATAGGTAAATTTATCATTACTTACGGATTTGAATCTGTATGTAATTACCTACAGATTTTATGTATGAATTTAAATTCATAAGTAGTTAGATATGTAATAATTACTTACAAATTTTTTCATAGATAATATTAATAATCAATACTATTATTAATAATATTAATAATAATATTATTAGACTAATATGATTAATATTAATATGTTTATTATTGTTAATAATAATATTATTAATATTTATAATTAATATTAGTGATATTATTAGTAGTAACATTATTATTATTATCAATATATTAAATATTATTATTAAATTATTATAAATAAAATTAATATTTTTATTTTTATTAATTTTATTAATATTATTATTTTTATTAATTTTATTA
>Ga0209489_101374_pt1 | contig 49928 bp, 24 predicted proteins | sample SiratrowhiteBW_FD_187527 | JGI IMG/M metagenome (GOLD analysis project Ga0209489, IMG submission 187527) | Root nodule microbial communities of legume samples collected from California, USA - Siratro white BW (SPAdes) (version 2) | ecosystem: Host-associated > Plants > Roots > Nodule | place...
GAAAAAAAAAAAAAAAAACCACTAGCAGTGACCTGCTCTGCTTCTCAAAATTCCGCATGTTCTCCTCTCCAACCATGCACTCTACTAAATACTATCGGCAACTGTTAAGGTGGCCTTGTGTTACAATTCTCGTGAAAGAAACTATTAATAATGAATTTTCAGTTTTTAGCGGGGGGAGGGAGAGAGGGGGTGGGGGGACAACAATGATCTTGTTTACTGTATTAAGTAATAAATAATAATAGAAATATATACACACTTAAATGTAATCTTAGGTGGACAACTAGGCTTACGTGCGAAGAGGTTACAGAAAGGAGCGGTAGGAATCGTGGGATGGGAGCTCCAGGCTAGATGGTTAAGAACTCGATATTTATGATCAATTATTTAAAACTAAAAGAATCGGAACAGAAAACCTTATTCTTTTAGGTAAACTAAGGTATTAAGTATTTTCCCTTTCCTCATGATGAAGTTCTTCACTTTATTCTTACTCTCAATTTCGTTCTTTTCGTTTCAAGTGCTCAGCATACAATTCAGGTATTCAAAGTTTATAATGGTTAAGAATTGAACCTTTTTCATTATATATTTGTTAATTTAGCTATATATTTTCCACAGTATTTTTATATACTTTTTGGATCTTGTCCATGCTTTGAAACGGTTTACTAAAATTGATGTGCTTTTTAGTTCATGTGCTTGTTCTATTTTGTAATCTGACATGCAAAATCTATGCCAGACAGATGTCACAACAGTGATTTGCGGGCGCAAAGAATTGACATCACTAGTACATATCAGTGGTCAACTTGATTCTGTGAAACGTGTTATATGCATGGACGATGATATTCCATCTGATTTGTCTACTCAGAATGGCTGGAAAATCACGTCCTTTGCTGATGTTGAGAGGCTTGGTAGAGAAAATCCTGTTGAGGCTGATTTACCCCTTTCAGCAGATGTTGCAGTTATAATGTACACAAGTGGAAGTACAGGATTGCCCAAGGTTAAAAGGATCTTCGAGATATTTAGTTAAATGTCAACAATTGTATCATTTCACTGGATTGACTTTCCTAAATAGTAATCTAGGCACTAGATGGGACCATTTTTTTACTTATTTTTTTATTTCTTTTTCTTTTACTTCCTCCCTGTCCTGCTTTATTATTTCTTGAAATATTTTTCTTTTCACAGGGTGTAATGATGACACATGGCAATGTCTTGGCAACAGTCTCTTCTGTAATGGTTATAGTTCCTAAACTTGGGCCTAAGGATGTCTATCTTGCATACTTACCGATGGCTCATATCCTTGAATTAGTAGCTGAGGTATGGGTTTCTACTTCAGTGATTGTTAAATAATTATTTCAGTTCAAAGTACATTTTGATTGTGTTTTATTTTCCTATCTTGCATGTTTTAACAATCTCAAGTACTTGTTTTAGAATTTGATTGCAGCTGTTGGAGGATGTATAGGATATGGAAGTCCTTTGACTTTAACTGATACATCAAACAAAATAAAAAAAGGGAAAAGGGGGGATGCCACTGCATTGATGCCAACCGTGATGGCAGCTGTACCAGCAATTCTTGATCGTGTACGCGAAGGAGTGCTCAAGAAGGTATTCGATTTGTAATGCAATTGAAGAATATACTCCTCCATATCTATATTATGCATTGGTGTCTGTGTTAGTGAGCTTGTTAAATAAACCTTTTACTTTGCGTAGTAAGGCTAATCCATGATCGTGCAGGTAAATGCAAAAGGAGGATTGTCAAAGAAATTGTTTTATTTAGCCTTTGCACGAAGGTTGCATGCACTTAATGGTAGCTGGTTTGGTGCTTGGGGCTTGGAAAAAGCTCTATGGAACTTTCTTGTGTTCAAAAAGGTTCAAGCAATTTTGGGTGGTCGCATTCGGTTTATACTCTGTGGTGGTGCTCCACTTTCTGGTGACACGCAAAGATTCATCAACATTTGTCTTGGGTCAGTAACATTGCATTGTTATTTTTTTTTCCTAAATAAAACAATATCATTACAGAAGAAATGGTGTGAAACATGATAGTAGAGGATAAGATATTCTCTTAAAGAAACCCAAAAAAGGACCCAACACTGCAGATGTTCTGAGTAAACAAGAAACACACGCCTTGATAGCTGATGTTAACAACAACTATCACTTTGTGCATTTTGCCTATTTTTCATGGAAAATTCAAGTTCTACAGATTAGCTTACTCTAAAATTGTATAGCTTTATCATGTACTGCTCTTTTTTTTTTTTTTTTTTTTTTTTTTTTTTTTTAAATTTTTTTTTTTTTTTTTTTTTTTTTTTTTTTTATTTTGCTTTACAAGTTTCCAGTACTGTCTTTTCCTATCAAACTGATATTTGATAGTGATTTTCAGTGCTCCAATAGGTCAAGGATATGGTCTCACTGAGACTTGTGCTGGTGGGACATTCTCTGATTTCGACGATACGTCTGTGGGCCGAGTTGGGCCACCTATTCCTTGCTCATATGTTAAAGTAGGAATTGATCAGATGTAATCCAACTCCATACATTTAACCTCAAGGAATATTTACAAACATAAACGCTACTTTTTTTTGCTCAGCTAATTGACTGGCCCGAAGGTGGATATTCAACTAATGACTCGCCCATGCCCCGTGGTGAAATTTTGATTGGCGGTCCAAATGTCACTCTTGGTTACTTCAAAAATGAAGAAAAAACAAGAGAATCTTACAAGGTAATGCTATATATGTTCTCTTTCTTTTTTCTTGTAGGGGTATCTCACTTATGATTCTCCACCATTGTCATGTCAGTGATATTTCCTGTTAGAAAAAATCCATTTCCAAATCTTTACCTCACAGCCTGAGCATTTAGGAGATTTGGTCCTTTACATAATATCAAAGCCTATATGGCCAAATGATTAGATTAGGTGTTTGGTCCTCACTGCCTCCATTCTTCAAAATAAAGGTCAGATTTAGGCCCTAGTACATGGTCATGTTGTGTACTAACCATGCTTAAGCCTTCAGTGCCGTGAGGAACCATTAACGAAACTTCATATAATTGTTAAGCTTTTATAAGACTGGTCCTTGCTTTGTCATGTATAGATTTGTGGTTTACTGTCACCCCCCTATCTCATATATATCTACTTTTCTATTGTTAAAAAGGTTGATGAAAGAGGAGTGAGGTGGTTCTACACTGGGGACATTGGAAGATTTCATAAAGATGGTTGCATTGAGATCATTGATCGGAAAAAGGACATAGTTAAACTACAGCATGGAGAATATGTGTCCTTGGGAAAGGTATGAATGTTAGTTTGTCCACTGCTTCCAATATTTATTGACTAATTTATTCAATACAGGTGGAGGCAGCTCTTTCTACCAGTCCCTACGTCAACAATATCATGTTGCATGCTGATCCTTTTCATAGCTACTGTGTGGCCCTTGTGGTAGTGTCTCATCCGGCATTGGAGCAATGGGCTTCACAGCAAGGAATTGCTTATTCTGATCTTTCAGAACTGTGCAGGAAAGAAGAAACTGTAAAGGAGGTACATGCATCACTTGTAAAGGTATGCCTTTTGTATCAAGAAGTTCTTTTACAACTTAATGGTAATATTTTAGTGCCCTCAATGGAACACAAATAATGAAGTATGCTTCTTGTGATTGTGTTGGTTTTTTTTCTTTGGGGGACGTCGAGAAAGGAGTATCCATATAATGATATATTGATTTAGTAATATAATTAGTTAACAACTACTTATTTAATTACTTGTCAAAATATTATTGACTAAATCAAATAGCTATCATAATATTACTATAAAAAGATTGCTAATTGATTATATATAGAAAAGGAATTGTTAAATCATCATTTATCTTAAAAAAAAGCGATCCCAGGTAATTTAACTGAGTACAACATATATCATATTCATTGGCTTTATTGTTGCTAATGCAGTATTATTCCACTTTCTTATTATCATAAAACAATTTCCAGGAAGCAAAGAAGGCTCGTTTGGAAAAGTTTGAGATTCCTGCAAAAATTAATTTGCTTTCTGACCCATGGATTCCTGAAACTGGTCTAGTCACTGCAGCTCTTAAGCTCAAGAGAGAGATAATTAGAAAGACTTTTCAAGAGGAGCTCTCAAAACTATATGCCTCCGTCTAGACCAAAATTGGCTCTGGTTACTAGTCCCAATAAAAGAAACCACTTTTAATTATTTCCTAATTAGATTTTGTAGGAGGGCTTTATATTTTTTATTGATTTATAATCATATGTCCATCTTAAATTATATTTATCATGCACAGCGAGGCTTACAAGGAGTAGAAGGGCAACATGTCGAATAGTTTGAATTTGGGGAATGAAATTTATCATACCATGTATTTTATTAAATTTTCTGTCATAAATTTATCTGCTAAGAATTTAAAATCTGCATTGTTTGCCAATAGACGCCCTTGTTCCTAAATTCTGGCCAAAACCAATTTTGTCTATGCTCTTTCGGGGGCCAGCCGGCTACCTGAATTCTCCTAAATCTGAAAATTGTACACCTTACACATGATTAACCAATTGAGTAAATATGGTTATCTCTGCATTACAAGCGGTTAACTACGAACGAGACTTAATTATTATTAGACATTTTAATAATCTTATTTATTATTAACTATATATTCATAATTGGATATAGTCATGTTTACTTATTTTGATCGGGACAGAGCTAATAATTATTAGATATTTCAATAATCTTACGACAATTGATAAACGCAGTCATTGTTATTTAATCATAATTGTGAGATACACCTAATCGTACTTACACATTGGCGTGGAAGAGTTAGGTGTCGATAATTGCTTTCAGATATTTGGGATATTATTCTACCGTAGTTAGGTTCTTTTATTATATATGAAAACCTGGCTTAATTGAATTAATTTATACTTCTTTGACAGGTATGTTTAATTAAATTCGTTAAACTTTGTAATAATTCACAATTGCTTTTCATAAAACCTAAAATTATTTCCGTATTTTGAATATTACATTTATATTCCTATAGTTTCACAATAACAAGTTCACATTTAATGCTTTTGTAGATTAAGTCATGACCTTAATATTTTCGTGGAAAAAACGTCAAAAGATATGTCAAATGGTGTTTACTCTACAGGTATCCAAGAGTTTACATTTTTTTTTAATATTTTTATCCTCAGAAGAACATAGTAGAAATTATAGATAATTTGTTCTGATTTAAAATAGTAACTTTAAGTTAGTAATTTTAAGTGTCTCTTTTAGATTAGAGTTACATTGTCTTTATAAGAATCTCTTTTACCGTTATGGAGAGAATGAATTACTAAAAAATTGATTATAAAAGATATTGGATACGTGAAAGAAAAACTGATTTAGCTACTGATTGGGTTTTAAAAGTTTGAGTAACACAAATGTCCTACCAATATTGCTAAACTTAGTGAAGATAATGCTTTAAGATTGATATAATAATCATCTGATAAGCAACTCCCCATAGATGAACGCATTGCCCACACAACGATGATCTTTACTAAGTACTTACGCCAGTACTTAATGAAATTAACCTTCTTTTAAAATTGTGATGCTTATAGTCTTATAGACAATTTATATCACATCACTCAATGGGCAATGACCCTAATCTAGTATTTAACAGGACCTTTCATCACATGTTTGTTTAGTTATGACTGACCTTAAGTTCAGTAAGCTACAATATTTAAATAATAAAGAATATAAAAATTCAAGTTATATTTTATCAATGACTTAATAACCTAAAAATCCAATTCATACTTGATTAAATCAGAAGTCAAAGCAGAGTAAAACTTTATGTTATGTTTAATTAATTAAGAAGTCTAAGTAGTAATTTAATAGTATAAAAAAATTAAAATTATGTTTGGTCAATTGAAAAGTCTAAGTAGTGACTTGAAAAATGTAAAAATTTAAATCATCCTTGATCACTTAAGAAGTTTAAGAAATAAATTAGCAATATAGAAATTCAAATTATGTTTTGTCAATTAAAAGGTCTAAGTTATAACATAACAATATAAAAATTCAAAATATGTTTGATCAATTAAAATATACAGCATATACAACAAAGTTTTACTTATACATAGTGTGATTTATGTTTTATCCATTCATCCTTTTCTCGATAATGAATGTAAATATTTCTTTATGGTTTTTTTACTTTAACTTTGGAGATTTTATATAAAAAAGAACTTTTTACTAAGAGTAAGATCAATACTATCATGTATATTACATTGACTCCTAATTTATTACATTTTTATTGAAAGTGGATTGTGAGAATTTATGATTTGCCTCGTGTATTCCTAAATCACTTCTTGTAACATTCTTTTAAAAGAACCAAATATTTATACATATTATTGTGAATTTTATATTTTACAAGTAAGAAACCATAGTAAAATGATTCTCACTTCATTTAGTATCGACTGAAAAATTAAAGTATTCAAATTGCTTATATTTAAAATTATGATAAACTAGTTCATGCATCAGACAAAGTATTGGTTTAATACATAATTTTAAATCATTTATTATCTAAAATTGAATAAACTAATTCTTTTTAATCAAGTTTGAAAGAGAATATTGAAGGATTCAAAGAAAAGTACATAAATTTTTATTTTATTGTATCAAATAATATTATTGTATTGAATAATCTAAAACAACAAATATATTTTCTATCTACAAATCCAAATATACCTATTAGCATAAATAATTCATATTTTATTGTAACAGTCACATATCCTCTTTATCTATATAATGATGTCATAAATAGTATATTCATACAAAATAAAATTAACATAAAGATACTACAGATTGATTACTTCTTTTTCTACACTTAGAGATACTTTGATTCCATGGGGTAACAACAACCCTAATTATGGCAATATTACTTAAAATCTGTTGAAATGAGAATAACATATTTGTTTGTCCTTCTCCATGCCATTTGATTGGAGCCATTTCTTTTTCCACTGATGATGTTTATCATTTGAGAGGTGTGTCACCACCAAAAAACAAACATTTTTACGGTTGTGTATGTATGTAACAACATTTATGCCACTCCAAAAGATGGTTGCCCTACCATGTCACCCTATCTTACTCAAAAATGGATTTCCCATGACAATCTCATTCCATCAATGAAGGGAAACTGATTAGCAGTGATTAATACACATCCACCACAGTATTCTTGTCCTTTTCTCCCATAGGAAAACTCAACTTTATTTAAGAAACAAGGTAAAATTCTGATTTAGCAACTGCAAGATGACATTTTCAGTCCTTCATAAGCTATAAATAGTTGTTTTGATTGAGTTATACATTTAGTTCAAGCTCTCAAATGTTTTGGGATGTTTCATGGAAACTCCATTCATTATCCATCCAAAATGTCACTTTCCCTTTTTCTTCAATTTAACTATATATTAATACTCTCCCATCCTGTTATCCTACAATATATGTTGCCTTTAAAGAGTTTTTATTTATTTTTATTTCTCAAGTAAAAGAAAATGCGTTTCAATGTTTATGTGGCTTATTTGATTGTTAAAAGAAATAGTAATATTACAATGATAAAGTAATGAGATATTAATATGAGATATACATATTATTTTATGCTTGAGGGAGGAAGTGCAACTACTGATAATCACATCGTGTCTTCTGTCTCTCACATGCTTCATAAAGAGAGACAACGAAGAAGAAAATTCAAACTAGTTCCTTAGCTAGTGTTATGAAAGATTTTTTTTTTCTTTTGACAAATTTTGATAATTGTTATTGGGTTCATGGCTTTACCATAAAAAAGTTGTCACCCTAAGATTTTGTAGTTTTTTTTTTTATATAAAGAATTGATCAGTTAAGTAATTACTTTCATATTTATTTTTTTAAATTGAAGTCTTACGGGCTATGATAAATTTTATCTTTTATTGTTTTTGTAAAAGACTTGCTTAAAATACCTTTTTATTTACTTTATATATATCTACCTATCTATATATATATAAAGTAAAATTTTTGAAGTCTGCCCTTCTTCATCGTAACATTTGCATATAATTAGTATTGTTAATGAGTAAAACTGATATAATTGTAAAGAAGTGTGAATATTTTATTATTTAAATATAAAATTTATAAATAGAAAAAAAGTAATTATTTAAACTTCATTTTAAAAAAGTTATATTTTTTTTAAAAGATATGTTTATCCTTTTGTAAATCATAGTTTGCTGTAGAATAAATCATGTCAATTTATAAATTGTTTTAGAATAAATTTCTTTTATCTCTTCTTTTTAGTCGATTTTAGAAAGTTTTGTGGGATTAGGAGTTTTGTATGTGATCGACAAAAATAATTTTTTGTTAATTTAGGATCATAAGGATATGTTCAAATCTTTAATCATAGTTTTATGTTTACATATTATATCTTTAATCACAGTCTTATGTTTATATGTTTAACTTTCTTGTATGATAGGAGAAGTTGAAAGCTTGACTTTAAGTTTTAAAAAGTACATGATGCTATTTATGTTTTGAACATACTTAGAGCAAATAATGTGAATATAAAGGTAACTTGGTCACAATGATTTTATTGTCTATGCGAGATTTATATAATAATTATATTTTTATAGTTATTATGGATTGATTTATGAGTTCAATGAGTGAAAATTATTCTTGAGCAAATTAAAGTCAGGTTGGCCTTTTGAGTTGTTTAAAAGTTGTAAATTGTTATACTGATTTTAGATAAAGGTTTGAAAACTAGTTGGTTCTGCTACATGAAGTTCATTTTCTGGTATTTTTACTCAGGCATCAGAATTTTGCTAAAGCAAAATTTATATAAAATCAGAATTTGCTTTTTGCTTCCATTTTCGTTCAAGAGAAATAGTATAAAATTAGTCTTTCTCTTGATCCTATTTTCCCTTAAGCAAAAATAGAGAATAAATTCAAGATTGCTCTCAACTAAATTTTTGCTCAAGCAAAAAAAATTGTTTTGGTTTTAGTTTGTTTGTTTGTTGTTTTTATTGATTTGAATGTGGATGCTAATTATACATGTAATGGATTATTAATTATATATATTTATGTGATGAATTGTAAACATAGTTATTTTTAGAGAAGAAATACTAATTTGAGATGTTTAGATTTTGTATTGAATTTGAGATTTTGAATGAGATATCATGATCCTATTGATGTTAAACTCACAAAAAGGAAACTATTAAGTAAAGTAACGAGAGTCGAAAAGATTTGTATGACCTAATTTGCAGTGTTAGAAAGAATTAATTGTGCCTAATAAGTTATAAGAAATTATTGTGCCTAATAAGTTATAAGAATTTATCTAATCATATATGAGTGAAATATGTTCATATTAAATAGTTTTGTTGTGGTGATAACTTAGAGAATATAATATGTTCCTATTAAATTTTATGACATTGATGTCTCTTATTTATGATGAGAGGCAATCAATTATGCCCAGAGTTAGACTTGATTTTAATATATATTTAATGAATTCATAAAATATTCTTAAGAATGTAAGATTTAAATAACTTACATAAATTAAAAAAATTTAAAAATTTAAGTATATGATTTAATATATCTATATATTTCTAATTTTAAAATACTAACTTACTTTGTTTTATGTGTTGATATGACTTTTTTTTTTAAGTTGTGATGATCATGTTTATATTGGAATATGTAATATTAGATAAGGAACTCCCACCAAAGAAAACCAAAGAAAGGCGGAGAGATAATTGTATAGAAATTATGTTTTATTGACTATATGATAATTGGTATTAATGCCATGGTTAGTAAGATGTTATATTTGGTAACTTATTCGAAATATAATAGACAAATGTATTGTATATAAAACTTAAGTATTGTTCATGTAATTAAATAATGGTGAAGTATGGAGAAAGCACCATTTCAATACAATTTTTTTTCATATTTACTATAATAAATATTTTTTTATTTATAAAAATAGGTAACACGATTTTATGTAAAGAAATAATATGATAAGCACAAGAATAATTGAGTGCAAGAGAAAAGAAAAAATCAACTTCTATTTTATATATATATATATATATCAACCTTCTTTTCAGTGATGACTCTTTTATGAAAAAATTGTTAATCTAATAATAATTTATTCAAATTTGTAATATTTTTAAAATTGTCTAAATCGGTAAATTAGTACAAAAATGACACCAGTTTAATAAAAAATTTACAAATTATTGTTTAAAATTAATAATTTTTTTATTTATTTAACCAATATGTTTAACACACAAATATTTATCGGCTTTTCTTTTATTATGGTGTACTTTTTCATATTAATGTCTAAAATGGGCAAAAAAAAATTATTTACCAAAATGAATAAATTTTGCTAGTTACATAGGATTTCAAATTAATAAATCCTTCTACCTAAGCATGATTTTAGGTTGGTCAAATATAAGTGACATGATGATATCAATTAAAGACATTAATTAAAATCGTTTCTCTCTCTCCCATCATCTTCTAATTATTTGACACTATGTTTGTTAGTTTAACAATTAACAAAAAACTAATAATAAATTAAAACAAAATAATATAATATGTGTCATTACTTTAATTTAATCAGTTTCACATCAAATATTTAATCACTTAATCATTAATATTCTTTTAAATCAAATTATTAATTTATTTTATTATTATTATTATTATTATCATATTATTTTGTTTTAATTTAAAATAAATTTGTATATCTTAATTTGATTATGTTGGTTTATTATGATGTGATAAATAGTTAATACTCTAATAGTTAGAGTGTGTTAATAGTAATGACCTACAATTCCAACTTGATCCACTTATTGTCACTCAATAGTTAATATTATATTATTAAATATTATTTTATTTATTTATAAAAATTATTATATTATTATTATTATAATCTTTATTATTTTTATTATTTTAATTAGATTTGTTAGAATATTATTATTATTTTTTAGAAAATAATCATTATATTATTATTATCCCTAAATATTATTATTATTATTTTAATTTAATTTGTATGAATTAATTATAATTATTGTTTCATAATTATTATTATTATTATTTAAATTAAATTTGTATGTCTTTAATTGAAATTGTCAAATACTTATATTTGATCAGTCTGAAATCATAGGTGGATGGAAGGATTCAGCTTGAAATCATGAATAGGTGAAAATATTCATTAATTTGAAATTCTATATAACAGGTAAAATTTGCTCATTTTAATAAATAATTTTATTTATTTATTTTGAACATTATATAAAAAATATACTAAAATAAAAAAAAAAACAACATTTATCTTAGTTTAAGAAAAGTGCATTATATTGTAAAACTAACAATAGTTGATTTATGGGAAAAGTATATGGTTGATTAGATGGAGGCATAGCAAAGCTCCAATCCCAAAAATCAAGTGGCAGTCGCAAATGTTGACCTTATCCACCAAACTCTGTACTTCTTCTTTAACATATTTTTCAAAACGTGGTCTTCATTTGGACGGTGGTTCACGTCTTTAAAATCATATAATTGTATTCATTTTATGAGTATAACATAATTTAACGTCTGCTACCACTATTTCGTCTATCGTATACTTAGGCATATGAGAGGTTCATTTCTCAACCTCAATTATGTGAATGAGTTATTCTTAATCTCATTTAGTAAGATGATGACTATATTTTAACACTAATACAAAAGTTGCAGAGAACTGTGACGTAAATATAAGATAAGAGTGCAAAAATAAAACTTTTTGTCCTAGGTAGATTTTCAATATTTTTAATAATTTGGATAGACATAATAATTTTTTTTTTTATAAATCGTCATAGTTAATTATTATAAAATACTGATTTTTTATTAGTTATTTCAAATTTTGGAAAGATAAAAAATAAAATAAAAACATTAATTTTTACCATTAGAAGTCTAATAAATAAATATTTACGTAAACATGAAACCTCTACCTCTTATGTAAACAAAACAGTATAGAAAAAGATATAAAATCCGCTTTATTATGAATGTTTTTAGTGGAGATAACATTTAATCCATGATTCATTATCACACTGCTTAATTTGTTAAAGCTCTTCATAGTTGTTGAACCTGTTATATATAACTCTTAGAAATCTACATGTTACAAAGATGGACAAAGTCTCAAACTATTACTCACAGTTATGTTTAATCATTTAAGCAAAAATATTGGTGAACATTGCAAATTGGATATGGTTCATTAACATTTTTTATAACTAAACTTAAATTTATCATCTAAGGTTATATTCCTTTAAACTTATAAGTTTTGGTTGACTCTGAAGATATTTGTCAAAATAATACTTATGTTAAGTACTTAGAAACAAGTTAAGACATGTTGTTTTAAAGAAACAAAGTTGAAAAAAATCTCCTTTGTAATTTCAAACTCGATTTTGGTAAATACATGTTTTTAGTGGAATATTGTTGTAACGTTAAGGACTAGATGTAAGATAAATCATAATATTTTTTTTTTCTTTAGATTCAGATTCTTCTTTATATATATATATAATTTTGGAGTAACCATATTATCAATGTGAAGTATCAACCCATTTTATCAATAACTATTTTTAATTAAAATAATTAGTTGACCATCGTTAATGAATTCTCCTAATCACATTTTTTTATTCGTAAGACTTAAACCTTAATCTTATTTAAGAATTTTGAACCAATTTTTAGTTGGTCCTTGTTGATAACATGCAATAATTATATGTTTTCTTAGATTTTATAATATTTACGTTATTAAGTGTTGTGGCCACGTGATTCTCACAGTTTACTAGATTTACCTGATTTTTAATCAAATATGAACTAGTGTTATGGTACTTAAGTGGCGTGAGGTTAACTTAAAATAGTAATTTTATCAAAATAAAAATAGCATTTAACTATTACAAACAAATTGTAATTCAAGTTTTGTATGGGAGAAAAAAAATCCAATAAAAGAAGATAGTGTCTTTCTACATCATAAACGCTTTTAATTTTATTTCAATATTTTAATTTTAACTTTACAATCATAAAATTACTTTAAAAAACATTTTTTTTAGTTATTCAAAATAATTTTGGTTTTACTTTTCTTTTCAGGTAATAATTATTTTAAAAATCTGAAATAAACAAATCTACAATTTTAATAAATATTTTCTTAGAATAATTTTTTTAACTGTTAAAAACAATGCTCACATAGACTATGGAGCCATGTAACTAATTGCTTTTATTTAATCTACTCGATGTCTACCTACTTTTTCTGAAGAGGGGAACACACTTTGATTCTGATTCATTTTCTCAAAAGCCATGATTATACTTTAATCACTAATGTATTATGTTGATTAGTAAATTTGATAACTCATCACTGATAAGTATAAATAAACATTATACGTTTATCATACATTTAAACTCGATCCTATACTATTCTAACATATACTACCTGTGTATTGTTCTTGTAATAAAAAAAATCTAATCAGGTATTAAATCATAAACTCTAAATCATTAATTTAGTTTTTAAAACTATAACAATGAGTTAATTTAGTATTTAAAATAAATAAATATAATTTTTTTTGAAATTATAAACTATTAGCTAATGCGGTTTTCAAAATTATATATTTAAAATAAAAAAAATAACAAAATAATCCTTAAAATTATAAATGATTAATAATTGTAGTCTCCATAACAAATGGATGAAAATGACTGAACTTTGGTGTTACGTATCAAGAAACAAGGTCACTCCAAATATGATGAGATCTAAAGCAAGCTTAAAAAAGCTTTTTTTTTTTTTTCACATTTTATGAGATAACTGTATGTTGTTTCTTTACCAAAATGTGTAGTTTTTTTTCTTTATAAAATTGAATAACAAATATTTTTTGTTGGTTGGCCTAAACTTTGGTAGTTTTATGTTTAAGCAAACCATACCAAAAAAGTGTGGTCACATTAATTTGTATAATTAAGTAGAGGTTATTTGATTTTAGGTTGGTGTTTCAGCCATCTCTTTCATAAAATAAAATAAAATAAAATAAACTAAGCTTGTAGGCTCATATTCATATAGCTTACATCATTGAAAGAAAGTGCATTTACAAGGGTCATATTATTTCATTTATTATTCAAACCTACCTTTGAAAATAGTCTCTTCTCTAATTTGCATTCATGCTTTATTCAAACCCACGACCTTTTCAACTATATATTAAATTTTGGGAAATACACGATTTTTTCTTTTGCTCATTCAAGCATTTATTTGTTTAAGTTAACTTCACATCAAAAGTCAAAGGAATAGTTGAAATTCATATAAATAACCCAACAATTTGGAGAACGTTCCATTAGGTTTCCTTAAAACGCAGAGCACAACCCTAGAAGACAGTCAATGACGGTCCTATTAAACTAGGTATTTTTTATATAAATAATGTTGAATTTCACTCTTCTTTATTTATTATTTGTAAATTTATACAGAAAATAGTGAAAATAAGATTTATCTCCTTATTTTTGTAATACATATTTTTTGTTAATAAAATAAAAATACGTGACAGTTTTATAATCAATAATAAAAATAATACATACAACAATATTATTTCAAATAATTTAAATTCCACAAATAAAAAACGTAGTAAAGGAAAAAAATGGCTATTCTTCCATGCCATAAGCTAAAAACAACGGAAAGTTTTCGGTGATACAAATCCAACTTTAATCTTTCTAGACACAACTAATAAAAAAAATATTATAAAAGTGATTTAATTTTTTATTGAATTATTTTTTATTTCTTTTATTGAATATGTGAAATAATTAGTTTCATTTTAAAAATAATTTAACCTTGAGAAGACATAGCAAATATTTATAAAATAAGTATTTTTTTTTTTCATTTTACTAGTATCTTTGTTCATGTAAATGAATTAATTGAAAAAAATACATTTTAAGTGTATGTACTGACACTACATATCATCTTAATTTTTGTCAAATTGTTTTGTCCATAAATTATACTAAACAAGATATATAAAATATTTTTAATATTTTTTTGTTGTTAATTAAAAATTATAAGAAACCCAAATTTATGATAAATATTTTTTTTCAATGAAAATTGAGATACATGTTATTTAATTATCTTGAATAAATTTAAACGCCTTTAAAAAATAACTTTTAAAAAATAGTATGAAATAATGAAAATAAAAGACCAACATAAAAACATTGTACACTAATGTCAGATGAAAAAAAAAATGAAAAATTATGTTTTATTTTGTTTCATAGAAAGGATAATAAAATAGATTATTTTAATCAACACATATTTACTATACCTTCTTAAAGATCAAATCTTCGTTAAAGAAAAATAATTATATAATATCCTTTTCATACAATACCTAATTAAATTAATACGTCGTCAAATTTTTTTGGGTAACTGTTTTATTAAATAAGAAATGTTTGTTGATTTATTCATGGATTACTTTTAATGAATTTAGAATTTCATATTTTTTTTCTATCATACGATTCAATTCAGAAATTTCAGTTAAAGAGTTTCAAATAAATTTCATTTTAAAACAATAATTATTTTTCTTTTAAATTTCTGCTTTACAAGAAAACAAAAAAAATATTATAAAATTTAAAATAAAACTATGTATATATGTGTTAGTGTTATTGATGAAACATATCTAATTGTAAAGTTACTTACTTTATTTTTCAAAGACGTGAACAAAAAATATATTTCAAAACATAGCTTATTAGGCACCTGTGGGAGGTGAATTCACTTTTCAATTTCAAAATATTTGTTATTTAACTTTTAAACTTTCTGCAAAGCAAATAAATATAAATAAAAAAATCATTTTGGCTTTCAGTTTTACAATGTTAAGCCCAAGAGAATATTTTGTAAGAGAAAAATGGGAGAGTATTATAAAGAACTAGATTTAAGAATAAAACCTATAAAGCTTATCTTTAACCCAAAAAAAAAGTTAGTTACTTTTTGTATTGAAAAAAAGGTGATTACTAAGTAGGAATTTTGAACCTAAGAATTTGTTGTGATGTACAAATACATACCCAGTATTTATATTAGGCAAAAGAACACAACACAGCACTATTTACATTTCATACATTGTTCAGATTCATCCATTGTGTTGGTGGGCCATGTTCATGATCTTCATTTAGTTTCACTTTTCCACCATATATATTCCCAACTTTCCTTCACCTCATCTTCACTCCACCCAGCTTCTCCATTCCCAAGTGTCTTTCAATTTTCAACCATATCATGAACAATATCAGAAACAATGGCTACAGAGAAGAAAAATCATTCTGCTATTTCCACCCCAGACAACTTCTTCTTGGGGTCTGCCCCTTGTGCTTGAATGAGAGGCTCCTCCTCCTCGCCGCAAAACAAGGTCGCCACCACTACCGCCACCGTTCTTCTTCCTCCAAATCTTCCCACAGGCTTCAAACTTCCACACACGCAAAACCACCCTCTTCCATTCACAAGATCTTTGCTTTCGGCTCTCTCTTCACTCGCCATGAATCCCACCACTGGAAATCTCACAACTATGACTATGACTATGATGATGTCTCTCCCAGTCCGGAAGGTAATTATTAATTTTTACCTTCATTATTTTACTAGTTCTAGCCACCCAACGTTGAATGCTTGCAGTTATAATTATCTTTTTAATTATTATCTCCTTCTGAAGAGGAAAGATGAGTTTTTGCTTAATTGGGTGTTGTGTTGTGATTGTACTTGGTGATTAGTTCTAGTGGGGGATATTTTTCCACCTGTAATTGCCATGGGGGAGGGTTGAATGTTGGTGAATTGCTTTCATTATTGGTGGAGAATGATCAGTGCATGTTTGCGTGTCTTCATGTGGAAGATTACATTGTGTGATGATTACGAAATTAAGGTCAAAAAGCGTAGTTACAACGATAAGAGTGCTATAAGACAGAAGGAGAGAAGGTGAAGGCTTTGGGTTGTGTTGTGTTGTGTGCCATTCTTTTCTTCTTGGCGTGGCATATGCCTGTCAGATGCATACGCCAAGAACAGTATGACACTGCAAAATTATTTTCCAAGATCATAGCTTTATTCTATGGATTTGATGCAGAGTTAGGCCACATAACTAATCCCCATCTTTATCAAAACTATACCATACCATTACCCAACAACATAACTCTTTTTATCTCCATTTTTCACTTGTGCATAGTGAAAAAAAATAAAAATTAGCCAAACACGTTTTATTTTGAATTTCAATTCGTCGGCAGCATAGTAGACATGGAGAAAAATTACGCATTAATTTAGTACAAACAAAAAGTTATTAGTTTGGTTAGGTGCAACTGTGGAAGAATACTAGCAGAAACGAAAAAGTAAGCAAAGGCTTAGGGGGTGATAGTAAAGTGTAGAAAAAAGGGCTTTACATAGTTTTTTTTGGAAGAATTGCGTTTTTTTGCTTTAACTTTTGTGGAATGACTTTAATGAACTTTGCAGAGTCATTCATATCAATGAGGTTTGAAGAGAATGGGGTGGCATCGTGGGAAAAGAGCACAGTGTCGAAGAAGGTGTCCCTAGAGAAGTGCAACAGGAAGCATGAAAACAAGGAGAAGAGCGTGATAGAGCATGGGAAGTCACGTGAGGCGTCGTTTAGGTGGCGAAAGAGGATAGGGCACATGTTCCAGCTCATACGGTGGAAGAAGAGTGGTGGGGTGTGCCACGTGGAGGGAGTGAAGGTGAGAAAGGGTGGTTGGATGAGGACTCTGACAAAGAGGAAAACGACCATCGAATAAAGCCTCCTAAACAACAACACCATTTCTGCCTTTGCTCCTCCACTTTGCAGTCTGCACTCTAAAGTTACATCATACTCATAATACTATTCACATCCCAGAGTCAAAATTGCCTTTCTTACCATCTCAAAAATGTGCTTTAGATTACAAAGAAAAAGAAAAAGAAAAAAAAGAAAAGGATAGTGCTTTCTTTGCATGCTTTGGGGTTCTTCTTGTAATTGTTTTGTTTTGTTTTTTTAATTTCTTCATGGCTATAGACAGTACAGGCTGTAAAAGGGTTTGTTGAAAATGGTTTGATTTTGAGAGTTATACTTAAAAATAAGATAAAAAATTGAGTATTCTCCATACTGGGGCAGTGCCAAAACTCCCCATGTTAGGTACCCGTAGTGGGAAACAATGAAGCATAAGGGCCCTTCGACATTATGCTACAGGACTTGTCTTATAGTTGTCTTGGGGGGAGAATGTCTTGTTCCCAATTTTCTAAATCCAACTCAATGGGTTCCCATTAATAAATAAGATTGCAAACAGTTTTAAAAAATTAAGTAGCAAATAATTTGGTGAATAATCATGAATCCCGGTTACATATATAAATGTTTTTTTGCCACGCAAGTGATAGTGCATGTGTGCTTGTCCGATTAGGCCCTTATAATTTGCTTAGTGGTGTGATGGGTGCCCTACACAAGACCATTTTGTCCCCAAGTGATCGATGGCTTTGGGGGTGGGGACATGAATTTGCCACATCAGGACCACAACATATTAGAAGGGGCTGAAGGAGAAAAGCTTTATTCGGAGCAGAAGAAAATGACAAGACACAATCCAATCCTCACCCAACTAAAAACCAACAAGCGCATTAGATAGGGAAATCCAGCAAATGTGGCACCATTTCGATCATAGGAATTTATATGATTCAAATCACTCTCTACAATGCAGCACACACATATATTGCTTTATGACCAAGTTTAGAATCAAATTAGGTATAACTTTTCTTTTAAATCTTACACCCTTTAATATTTTTCCATATTTTTCTATTCAATCATGTTTTCCAAACTAATAGTTGAACTAAAAACTACTTTCGCATAATACAAATGGTCCAATGATAGGTGCATGTGATGAGGAGCTAGACTTAGATTCCTGTAACCAAACAACTATGCATTCCTTTTGAAACTAAGAAATTTGAGTTTATGTCTAATTGGGCAACTAAAACGAAAGAGAGGATTACACACAATTATATATGATCTGTAAATTTATACAGTACGTCTCCCCAACAAAATAGTAAAATTCTTTTTATTTATTGGTATATAACATGATTAAGATTAAAATCTTAGACTACTTAGTGAAATAAATATATTAGTAAAGAAACATAAGTGGCTACGCAATATTAGGTGATGATTGTCTTTCCGTATGCATGTTTGAGAGATGCTGTCTCTTGCTTTGAAGGGTTGCATGTGCAAATGTGCTCCAGTGGTATAAGAATGTCTTATACGTATTTCATTGCATAAGAATAAGAAAGTGAAGTTGTAGATGACAACGTAGATCAGCGACCTAACTGTAGTTGCTTTGGCTACAATTAAGTCTAAATGTGTTTTAAGGCACTTTAATTTTGGTTGTGAGAGATTGGAAGTGTAACAAAAAATGGAAATAATGGGAATTTGGAGTGGGGACAGGGTAGTAGATAGGACTCTGTTCACAACCTCCACTCTGTCCCTATGGGTTTATCTGTTACTCGCTTATTCCCTGTTTTGTTTTCACTTCTGACTTTCTTGTCAACTTCATTTCAAAGTTACAACAATAACACCCCATGTGAAATGCACCCTCATTCATCACGCTTCTTCTACCTTCAAACCTTCAAATTTTTCTATATTATTTCTTTTCCAAATCTTATTTAATACAGCATCCATGTTCTCAGTGTCAATTAAGAATAAGTACTCATGAATATACTCGTTTTCTGAACTAAAAAAGAGAGAGTAAAGAATATCGAGAGAAGGACAACAACTTTTAGTTAATTTTACAACATTTTAAGGAATTTTTACATTTAAATTTAAATATGTGATGATGGCATTAATTTTTACTATATATAACAAGCTACACTTTCGATTGAAAAAAATGAGGTTATAGGAGGTTTTGTCATTGATAGATAAGAACTTTGAAAGCAAGGCTTTTGTTTGGATTCTTGTGAGGGTGAAAAGGGGAAAAAAATAGTAGAAAGTGATGTTACTTAAATTAACAAAAAATAAATATAAAATTATAATTGATTTGATTGATATAATATAATAATTTTTTTGTATATTAATATATTTAATTAGTAATTTGTAAAATAAATTTTAAAATGATTTTATAAAAATTAATTTTAGAAAATAGAAATTAAAGTTAAAATAAATTTTAATAAAAATAACATAATTGTTATAAAATTTTTACAAATAAAAATTAGATTTAAGAATAAAAATATATTAAAATATAAATAAAAATTATAATTAAATAAAAAAGTAATATAAAAATTTCACAAATAAAAATATGTTTTTAAAAATATATTAAAAAATAAATTTAAATATAATTTAGAATTAAAATAAATTTAAAATAAAAATAATATAAAACTTTCATGGATAAAATTATATTTTAAAATACAAATATATTAAAATAAATTAAATAATAGAATATAAGAATTTATGTTAATTAATTTAATTTTATTTATTATTTTAATTAATTATTTTATTATGTTTAAATAATTATTAATATCATATTAATAAATTCTATTATATTAAAAAATATCGAAAGATAATCTATTGTTTATAAAAACGTAATCAATTATATGAAATTAATCGATTATGTCTTTATATATAATTCATTATCAATAAATTTCTTACACAATTTTTCTTTATATAAAAAGAAAGTTTAAATTGGATAATAATTTTTTTATACTTTTAATATTTATACTCTTATTTTTTTGGATTTTCTTTATATACAGTGTTTACGCCGGAAATAAACTGACTTAAAAGGAGGATATTAGTGCCGTGTCAAACACCCAAACTTCTTTCTACATTATCCTTTAGTTGGATGAGAATTGAGTATCTAGCGATTTAATCTCAGCCACAACTTTTTTTTTTAACTGTAATATAATACACTGCTTTTGTTTTCTATTTCTATAAATACTAAAATACTTTACTTTTGCCTTTGAAAAGTTCAGATATTACGAAAATATATTATAAAAATAATGTATTGAAAAAATGTCATTCATAATATTTTTAATTTCATTTCACATATTTTTCAGAACCTAGAGACATCATCTTCTTCAGTTCACATATGTCCGTGTAACCAAATATATATATATATATATATATATATATATATATATATATATATATATTAAATTCTATATTATTTAGAGGAATAATGTTATCTCAAAACTATGATTGAATTGAAAGTTTTGATTTATTGATTAAATTGATAAATTATAAGATTGTTGAAATCAATAATTTGGAATAAAGTCTAAAGTATACATTTAGACTAAATGTTTAAAAGAAAAATATTCAAAATGAAATAAAAACATTGGTCGATAAAATTTACATGTTATATAAAGTTATTAATAATATATTAATTAAAATAAGTATGGATTAAAAAATCAAATATTTATAATTATGGACCAATATTAATTTATTTTATGGCTATAAGTTTAAGGAGTAAATTGATCAATAATTTATAATTTTAAGAATTATTTTTCCACTTTATTTCTTTTAGATATCAAAGTTATTGTTATAGCAATTTAAAATATTAAAACCATTAATAATTTTCGATTTTAAAACATTTTATTAATATCAAGCATATTTTGATGAATAGGTACAATTTTAAGAATTAAATTGGTAGTTGATTGTAACATTAGTGACGCAATAGTCTTGAGGTTATTTTCCTGATAGTGTAGTCCATCTATGGGAATCTAATGTTGAGATCTGGAAGACCCTTAAGTTAGTCCACTTTCACTTCATTTTATTCGGTATATCTTTTTGGTCCAGAAACATATAATTTTGGACTCAAATCTAAAATCGTCACCCAACAACACAAATCAACCTAAGATATTTGAGCATTTCAAATTCCCTCGTAAATGCTTCTCATCTCTCTCCCATTCACCCCTTACACAATACATATAACATACACACCAAGTTGGCATTTATACTAAACCTCTTACTCCTGCTGCTTCTAAAAACATGTGTACCAAGTTGCCTAACTTGGGTGGGCCTCATAAACATATGTTTGTTTTGTTTTTTTTTGGATCGTCTTCATTAACACTCTAATGTCTTTTTTTTTTTTTTTTTTTTTTTTAAAATTTTTTTTTTTTTTTTTTTTTTTTTTGGACTAGACAGTTTTCGTTGACCGTTTAATCTTTTTATCGCTGACCATCTAGTCTTTGTTTGTCTCTCTAACCCTTTTTCTTTTGGTTAAACGGTTTAATTTCGTTTAATCTCATTCTCATTGTTGGTCATCTACATATACAGTGCACTGTGTTGCCTTTTTATCAATTTTTTTTGTTTCAGAATGATAACACTAATGTTGTGTGTTTTTTTTTCTCTTCTATTCTTTGTCTTTTTTCTTTCGCTTTCTCTCAGTTTTTGTTGCTCTTTTGCTATCGTGATTAACTCCATAGATGATTTTAATTATTTCTTGAGTGAATTGTTAATGGACGATGAGATTAATAAAACTAGCATAACGATTGTTTTTATGTCCTATTAACTTTGATACCAAAACGTATTCTTACATTTATTTAATCTTGAGAGTTTAATCGCTATAAAAATAGTCTTAGATTAAACTTTTTTAGAACATTAGAATACAAAAAAACAAAGATAAAAAGTGAGTGGCTGAGCCAACCAGCTTTGTCTAAATTGAGATGAATGTGATATCATTCTTTAAACCATCTTTATATTTTTTTTTACTTTTGGGCGTTTACCCAAGACATACATCCATTTATGTACATTCAACTAAAAGTTTGTTAAATAAGACTATAATATACGATTGTATATCAACATTATATTCACAGTACGGAATATAAAATATAATAGAATGCGAGGACCACCATAGTAGGAATCATCAACTCTTGGAATCTGACTATTCAAAGCTAGATAATAACTTCCGATTTCACACCAATAAATGCTATGTATATCTTAGTGGTTTTGCAAATTGAATTTGACATTCCAAAATCCAACAGCTACAACTTTTATATACAACACACTCGAACAAGGGAAAGAGTAACACATAATCCTTGCAAAAACAGAACTTTACGTAATGAATAGTACTAAAAGGAAAAAAAGAAATCACAACCTCCTTGTAGTTAGTGATTATTATTATATAATTGGGTGGTAAGGAATGGAACAATTTTTTACGACTTACATGAAATTTTAAGCTAACACAGTGATTCCATATTCTTGAGATGAAGGTTGTAAAGCACGAATGCGAATGTCATATTTCATTGAACTTGATGCTTCGGGTGATGGTTGTGTTCCGTTTGAAACGAGGGGAAAAGACAATGGAGTGTGATCATTGTAGGCATATCCAACATGGTTGCAACACTTGCGACAGAGAAGCTTGGTTTTTCGGCGGAACAAACCCCACGAGTGCTTAGAAAAAAATGGAGCACATTCAATTTCATCAGCACGGGTGAATCTGCTGTCATCAACGTTGAAGAATGATATAACACCTCGCTTTATGGATTTTCCATATTTTGAACCGATGGATATGCTCCTGTTGGAGGAGGATAGGTTAAGCTCATACCCGCAAGTGCCACAACTGCAAAAATTAGAGATATGTACTTAAGACATTGTAATTGCAAAGTGGAAAAAAAAAAAGAGAATTAAAAAACCCATCAAGATTGGACCATCCCAATCATCAACAAGTATTGGGAAATGGTCAAATGAAAGAAAGAAAAGTAGAAGAGGAAACTACCTCTTTTTCTTTGCTCAAATTTGACCATAGCACACTACTACAACTCAAGGCAAAATCTTACTACAGTTTACTGATAAAAAGCAAACAGATCCTTCCATATTGGTTATCTTTCAAATTAGTGAAACAGATAAACTACATCAAATTTTCTTTTATTGAAGATATGAGATCATTTACGGCACCTAAAATGAAGAACCTTAGTAGTAGTGTTCAAATTGTATAGAGATTTGAATAAACAGTTGGACTAACATGGAAGATAACCATGTTTCTCAAAGGGTGTGCATCTATTAAGATAAGTCAACCCTTTATTTAGATGTGTTTCTGTAGATAAACTGGTATTTAACTATCCCCAAAAGTACTTTTGGTTACTCAAACATATTACCAACCCAAACCTTTTCCATGAAAACATCATCATAAACGGAAATTAGATACCAGATTATGTCTTGTTCTTCAACGTATTGATGGGTCTAAAGTTTCTAACTAAGCATGGGAATGAATACCCGGGTAAAGGTGATGGTCCAGTAGATACCATTCCAATTTCACTGGGCCTACAAACATTGAACTCATGGCAACAAACCAAAAACAGAAACAAATTCAACCACACTTGGCACAGTAACTGAACGGTTGAGAAAATTAAAGGGAATCAAACGAAACAAGTATTAACCCAAAAGAATCCGAGATGCTTTTCAGTCATTCAAACTTAGAGAAAATTACACTATCAGGTATTCATTCGGAAGGAAAAACAGAAGAATTAAAAAAAACAAAGCAAAATGAGATTGAAAAGAACCTGTAGCGGACATCCCTCCGAGAATAGCAGGAATAGGTGTAGGAGGAGGAAGATGGATTGTGATGAACTTGTGATTTTTTGTTGAACACGGAATTCTCCATTTTCAGATGACTAGAATAAGCCAATGAGAGAAGAGAATGAGAAAGAAAACTTAATAATAACAAGAGGAAGAAGGAAAGAAACTGCCTTGTTGGAAGTTATGGTTCGTGTCCCTGCTATAGTCCACCACCACTTGGCTCTACCCAAACCAATTCACACTTCCTACCAAACATCCTTAACAATTTTAATTTTCTATACTAATATTTGTTAATATATTACTTATTCAATCAAATGATCATATTTTACAAATTATATTTAAAATGTTTTTTTAAACATTTTTATATTTACAATGCATGAAAAAGTAAACCTTTACTATCTTTTTTTTTATGTTTCGCCATTATGCACATGATTGTGTCCATTATAATTAATTAGGTTCATGAATTACTATTATTGTTGCAGAAACTAAAATTAAAATATTGTATAATCATTAAAACTAACGGAAAAAAAATAATTTATTGATATAATAAAATGATAGCATAATTAAAACACCAAGAATACCGGTCCCGGATCCAAGTGGAATCAGCCTCCATCTGTTTCTTCCGGTGTTAAATACATATGGCTTAATCATTGTAGCAATTGATGAGGTTAAGAAAACCTTTTCTATCCTACCTTTAAAATAAAATATTTGTAATGTAATAGACATTTTTTACGTTTATTAAATAGCCAACTATTTTAGGCTTGGAAAAATACATGTATTCACTTATTTTTATGAATTATATTTCTGACTATTTGCTAATTTAAAATTAAATTAGTAATAAAATATGTTTTTATAAACCAAAATTAAATGTTTAATATAGTAGAGTAGAATAAGACCCGGGACCAAAACACTTCTTATCGAAGACACGGTTTCTTTTGGTAGGTTTTCTTTGCTTTTATTAAGTACATATTAACACGGGGGGCGCAAACGTGTGGAAATTCACATTTTTCACTTTCTAATCTTCTTAAAATTTAACGTATTTAAACTTTAAAAGTATACATTTTTTTTATAAAATTTGTATTTAGTTTCACTGGTCAAACTATTTATTTGCTTGTAATTGCTTTGTAATAAATTATTACAGAAAATTTATATGCAACCGCCCATGATGCAAGTGATTTTGTAGGCGTCGACCAAGCATTATTTAAATCTACAACGTACGTCAAAACAAAATATTTATGTTTTCTGAGTTCCGTCTTGCGCCGACACAAAGGCAATGGTTTGACACGTGTAATATGTTCGTGTGTGTTTTAGCAGGTAATAAGGAAGTGAGATATAATATGGCAAAGCAGATTAGAAAAAAGTGTGATGCTTTGTTTGTGGTGAACCGAATGCATTGATGATAGAGGAAGAAAGGAGTTTTGTTTAAACAGATGTGAAGAAAGAAAAGAGCTTGTGTCTAATCCTCATCCCCTTCATCTGTAACGAATTTGCCAGTTCCAGGATTCAAAGCAGCAATGAAGAAGAAAAGAACGTTGAACAAGACAAGGGGTTCGATTTCGTTGATGGGTACTCCGGTCTCAATGTTGAGCTGGGCCAGTGCTCCCTTCCCAGTAATAATCTCTCCAATCAAAGAGAAAACGAATCCCAATTGAGCCAATCTTCCCACAAATAGCTCGTTGGCTTTCGTGAATCCAAACAAAGGACCTGAAATATAACCCATCTTTTGTTAACAAATGTCACCCATTTTAAGGAATCAGAAACTCAACAACATTGTTTCGAAATTGAGGTACCTGAACCCAAACCAAGTGCTTCTCTGAAGCCTTTTCCCGAAGGAATAACACCTCCAGTGTTGGGTTCGTCGTCAACGAATTTCCCACGGTCACCTAAACCTCCAATGGCTCCTAGCAGCGTGAAAAGGATGAAAAACAGAAGAAGGGGCTCTGCTTCGTAAATGGGAATTCCAGTTTCCAGATTCAGTTGTGCTAGAATTCCTTTCCCAGTTACTGCTTCACCCAACAGTGATGCCTACACAATATTAATTCACACAAGCCAATTTCAAAATCATTTTTCAAACACCATATTTTATACTACATTTTTTATAAATATTCCTAACTCACAATAGAGGCTCAATTCTCATGTGCATTGAAAACAATAAAATATAAAGTCATGTGTTTATTTATAAGGTAAGATTTATTTTACTCACCGCAAAACCAAGCATGGCAACACGACCCACAAAGAGCTCGTTCTGCTTAGTAAAACCAAACCCTCCAGAAGTGCCAAAGATTCCATCTTCAACCTTTGGCTTTGGCTTTACAACCTGAATGAATACATAACACAAATCCCGTGAAACAAAATTAAATTTTCTGAAGCACGAAGCATTAGATCAAGTGAGTACCTTGGTCTTGGAAGGAGCGGCCTTGGTCTTTGATTTGAAGAGGGCTAAAGTTGTGAATGTACGAGGTGAAGAAGGGAAAGAAGCTGATGATGGAAGAGGGTTGAATGAGAGTTGAGCGAATTTAGGCCTTAATTGGAGAAAAAGGTCTTTCTTCAAATCGAGGGAGTAGCTGCTAGAGACACTAGACATGAGCAACATGGTTTGAGCCATTGCTTGAGGATCAAACAAGGCTTAGATTGTTGAGAGTGGTAGTGTTGAATATGTTAAGGAAGAGTTTACCAAAATCATGATAGAATGGGAGCAGCATCTTTGATTTAACAAGGGTGTGGATGTGGTGTAATAGTTGATGACAGGCAACAAGAGTGACCACGTCTCCAAAATTTGTGGGTATGGTGATAATGTTTTATTTCAGGTTTCACAAAATAATATTTGTCTCCTTTCATTTCCTGCCTCAGACTTGGGACACTCAGTCACTTTAACTTGGAACTCTCTCTCTCTCTATTTTATTTTCTTGGTTCAATTTCACCTACAAAATAATTGAAGTTGGAGTTTTTGAAAAGCAATGTGTCTAGATTCTTCCAAATTCTAAGTTGGGTTTATTGCGGTCGAGAATCCGAACAAAGAAGTTAGTCACTAGTAGCTATGAGGATTGGACAGGGAAATCTCAACTCCACAAATCCTCTTTTGACACGTCAACCTCCACAGTGGATATTCCTAGTACATAGTTGTTTGTTATCTTAAGTGAAGATAAAAAAGAAGAAAAAAAAAACTCTAAAATAACGGTTGAATATTTAAGGCACGTGAAAATATACCCACAGCCTTCTTGATTTGTCAACTTCATCATACTTCCTAATTGTAACTAGAACTGTTTTCTAATGGAGATTTTACTTGTAAAAATCTCATCTCTCTTTTTAATAAACTCGTTCCAAGTAAACAAAAATGAAATTTGTTGTTTTATAATTAATTACATAACGTGCTGGTATAAAGTACGGATTTGTAAAAGATATAACATTTTTTACATTCCTTTTTAGGGAAATTTTTACATATTACTCATTCATAATTTATCAAAAAATAATATTCAATAGATAGTGTATTGCATCTTCAAAAAAGAAAAAATCACCTGTGTATCAACTTAGTTATTAAAAAAATAGCGCTACTAACAAAGTTTATATTTAATGATATTAAATAGTTATTCTATCAAGTAATTGTAAATTGTGTTTAAAGAGTTTAATATCTTAAATTCTTTTCGTTAGAGATTTAATATTGTCGATTATGTGTTCGCAAATTTTTTGAAGAATTACAACTCTCTGATTTGATTTGTATATTTTAAAATATTAATTTTTATGTTAAATGAAAAATAAATTTTAAGTTTCATTTAGTGTGTATGTTGGTTGAAGATGAAAATAGATGAATTGGAGTAGATTACATGAGTTTGTTTTAGTTCTTGTCAAGAAATAGGAGTAATTTTTCTTTTTGTTAATTTTTTTTAGTGTACTAATAAGAAAGGAAGAGAAAGTCACTATTTAAGCTTCGTCTCCTTATTTTAGTTACATAGTCAATTACATTCCTTACATAATTAATTATACTTGTAGTAATTAAATATTTTAAAAGAATTTGTTGAAAAATAAGAACATGATTGATGATGACAGTATCATAATTTTTTTTATATAAAATAAACACCACAATTATATTTTCATTTGTTTTTAATACAGATAAATTTGTTTATTTCTTTTTCCCCTAATGCCTCTTTCCTTTTTTTTTTTTTTTTTTCAGTCAGTTCCTTTCTATCCTACTATCAAACAAAGACGGAGTGCAAACAAACTATGAAGTTTGTCAAATTACCCATGTCCCACAGACAAATCTTTCTCCAGGCCCAACTTGTACTCTTATAAATTTCCTGGACATAAAAAAATGAATTAGAAACCTCGTCGTTAGAAGAAGGATAGGGAATTGCTTCCTGCACCCCATCAATTTTGGAAATACCACAAATATTCTTGACATTAATATTTGAAATGTTGAGCTCCATGGAAGAAGGGTTGTTGATAGTGGCTGAATGTGCGTTGTAATGGTTTGGAATTGCTCCGACGAAGTGTAGTGGATATGGTGGTGTTTTCAAAACAAATGAGAGGTGGTTTGAAATAAGAACGAGTGACCTTTTAATAGGGTAAGCTATAATGGAGAAAGAATGTTTCCAAAAGTCGAAATTTGAAGAGACTCTAGGAATAAGGGATCCAATATGGAGAGGGAAGTGCTTATAGAATTGATTTTCCATATTGTATTTCGGGAACCAAATCCATAAGAGAATTCTTTTAATGGATGAAACTGACATTCTGAAAATGATATTCTAGAGGAAAAAATTTACTGCTGGTATTGCTGGAGTTGTGGAAATGCTAAAATTGTCGGTGTTGATGTTCTACAATTAAGGTTTGTTACCACCATCATTATATTTCGTTGGTATCTTTTTAAAGTAAGATATCCATCTTCTAGTTAATCTATTGTTTAAGTTAGTTTGTCTCGTTCAACAAATAAGATTAATATCTGTTTCGCATCTTTTGAACTTACATTTATCCTTCTAACTTTTACTTTTATTAACCTCACATGAATATAGTTCTCTAAAGAGAGAATTAGCATTGACTCATGTAAACTATCAACTGAAGAGAATAAGAGAATAAGTAATAAATTTTTCTCATCACATACACACCTTCTAAAAGTCTTTTAGATTTTCCTTTTCCGAAAAGAAAAAAGAAACACGAACCTCAATCTTGCCAATAACAAAATATGACTTAAACATCTTGTTAATAACTACCGCAGACCACCCTCAAATCTCACAAGTGGCCAACCAAACACACAAATCCAAGAATCTGTAGCAAAAACCAGCTATAAGAGTGAACGGAGATACTGGGGGAGAAGAAACCCTATTTTTTAACTATAAACGTAGGAGAGTATTTTAGTCATTTCATTCGACTGATGGGGTGTTGCAGAGAAAGCATAAGCGTCATCGCGAGAATAAGTGACAATTTTCGCATTATTTAAGGGTACATAATAGATATAATGTTATTTTAATATTCGTATTCTGAAAATGAATTTAGAAAAACAAAATCTGTAACGTATAGAATGTTTTCCGTATCTTTTTATGTGTAAAATATTTTTCATAAGAGAATTTTATATTATAAATTTTATAATACAAAATTTTTTATAGAAAATACTTTTTATAATATAAAATTTTTTTACAGAAAATATTTTTTATAATATAAAAATCTCTTATGAAAAACGTTTTATATAATACAATACTCTTTTACAGAAAATATTTTTCATAATATAAAAATATAAAAAATATTTTCTATAATACAAAAACTTTTTATGAAAAATATTTTTTGAAAGACATTTCACACTTTCACAACACAACCTAGTCTCTTTCAAAAAATATTTTTCAAAATATCTAATCTTTTTTGTCTTTATTAACAAAGATATAAAAAAGATATAAATGTCCATTCACATATTTTGACTAGTACAGGAAGCAAATGCGGGGTGCACGAAGTAATTACCTTCATTTGGTTCATAATAACGCCTGTTTTATGAGATTATAATAGTTATTATCTTTGTTCCATTAATTTTAGAATAACTATTTACTTATTAATTAAACTGACACAAATAGAAAATTAATTAACCTAAAATAAATATAGTAGCAAAAATACTCCCTCCTTTTTTTTATTTGTCTCCATTGTAAATAAATTTGCTCTTAGTCTATGTACAGCTTCAACAACTCGTTCATTATCTTTATTACAGTGTTTTTTTTATCGTTTTTTCATTTGTACTCTTTATTTGATTAAAATGTATAAAGAAATCGTTTAGATTTTTTCTTTTGCTTTTTTATATAGCTTATATACAAGTTAATATTTTGATAATATGTTTTCATAAAAACTTGTATTTTCTAATCTACGTTTTGAGGTTAGTTGTGATTTTATTTCCAATTTTTTTTTAACATCTTATTATTATTAGTATTTCATTTAGGCTATGCATTTTATTTATTATTCAAAATCTATTATATTTTCTTCTATAATAATGTTGTGAATATTAATATTATCAATTTTTGTTAGAAGAAAATAATGAGTTGTTACTCATTGGATTCCCTATGTTCCATTTTTAAAAGTGAATGAAAAAACCTATGGAATATTTTTTTTATTCATTAAATTTTTTATTTTGCAAGTTTTCTTAAATAAAATATTAACCAAACACATTCTCAAATTATAAACATCCAAACAGGAGTTTTGTAAGTGATAAAGCTTTCTATATTTCGTGTTTAATATTTTTAAGCAAAGGATGACGTTTAAGTTCTATTATATACACTCGTACTTATAAATAGGATCATTTTGTTTTTCCATTATATTTATTACATGAAAAGAGTAATTGATATTTAAAGAATATTATCTCTAATGGTTATATTATTTATTTTTATTTTTGTCTCTCATGCATAATCACCACTTCTCATCTCTACTCTTCCTTTTGATAGCACGGCACTTAATATGAATATTATTTATCTATTAAGAGAGTTAAAGAATAACAAGAATATGCATTTACTTGATTAATTAAAATTAAATGTACTTATACTAGTGTATTTAATTGGAAGAAAACTATGCAGTATCTATCATTTATTTTATTCATATCTCTAACTTTTTAGCAAAAATAACTTTAACTTTAGCATTAACTTTATTTTCTATTTATTTTTACTTGTCTATCTTATTTTTTTATAAAAATAATACTTTATTTCCCTCCCTTGTCAAAGTTATTTCAAAGTCAAACATAACAGGATATGGTCTTATGAGAAGAGAAAAATTGGAATGAGAAGACAAAAATAAAAATAAAAGAAAATTAGTATAAAAACTAAAACTAATTCTCATTAAACATTAGTTACTTTCTTCCATATTAAATATATGTAAATTGATATGGAAACATGTATTTTAATAATTATTAACGTATTTCTGAAACACATTATGGAAAAACCGCGCATTAGTGACTGATTATTTATTTTTATTTATATAGAATTATACAACATGTAGACGTTGAGACGAATTATTTGTCTTTTCTAAGTGGTTATAATTTCGCATGGGAAAAAGGACCTCCTCACCGTGCATGTGATATAAAAGTGCATTGGATCTAATTATGTAGGTGATTACGCATCTTTGGTTTTTATGCAAGATACTTGTATAATTTTGTTATTTCTCCAATTTTTAATAAAAGACACTTCTACTCTCTAATAACACAAATTAATAAAAAAAATATTTTAATTGATTTTGTAGACTTTTAAAATAATATTATAAATATATCATTTTTTATTATTGATATTTTAAAAAAATTCTCTTTATTTATCAATAAAAACATATATAGTCAGAATATTAACAAAGACAAAAAAATAAATTAATGCTTCATTAAAATTATAAATAACTTATAAAAATGATTATAATATTTTGTTGTTGCTGATTTCATATACAATACAAGAAAACAAGAAAGCAAAATTAATTAAACTTATTGTGTAAGTTAAACTTATCTTACAGCAAAACTTCTAAGGAAAATAAAGCAGAGCAGGTAGATGTTAGAGTTTTAGAAAGATTATCAAGAAGGAAAGTGGACAGTGACTGCATTTATGTCTTTTGTTCTTCTGAATCCTCCCTTTATAGTCCTCATCAATGGCGGGAACAAGAGAAGCTCATTTCAAATATGAAATTATATTAAAAAATGTTCTCAAAAAGCTGAAAAAAGTGATGGTGGTCTTTCTTGTCAAACACACCCTTGACCTTGAACTTCACAACGGGACATGAACAGTCACGTGCCCCTCTAATATTTTATTTCAAGAGAAGAAAACGGCAGTCATAAAAACAAAAATTAGAAACTCCCATTTCATGCTACTGTTTTTGTTTCTCAGTAGCAGTTATCATTTTGTATCTCTCTATGTGGATACTATTGGCCATTCTGCAGTTTTTTTTTTTTTTTTTTCTTTTTTTTTTTTTTTTTGCCTGTTTCTGTAGTTTTAAAAGTTAACACTTTGACTCCACACTCTCAACTTTGGAACCTGTTTTTTGTTTGCAATCCCATTATCTTTTTGGTTCCAGCTACCCTTTAAGGAGGTCATTTACATGGTGAAAGACTTAAAGGTACTTGATCTCTTGTTTCCTCTACATGTTTCGTTTATGTTTCAAAGTTCAGCTATAAAAGATCTATTTTTTTTTTTTTCAGTTGTTCTGATTTATAGGAATATTGTGTACAGTTTGTGTTCTGTGGCAGAAAAATTTCTCATTTTACGATATTTTGCTTTGGCTATCATATGATCATATCATTTACTGTTTCATTACCTTCAATCTGTAAATTTGAGAAGAATGTTACGAAAGCTATGGGAATAGGAATCTCAATAACGCTCCAAGAACTGCGACTTTAAATTAAGTAAAGGTTCATTCTTTAGTCATACACCTTGTGAATTTATTCTTGGGGTGTTATGAATTCTACACAAAGATAGTCAAAAGAAAGAAATGTTAGGCCAAGTAATGATTTTTTCTGTATAAACAATCGAGATTGTTCGAAAAAATGTGTTTTTAAGTTTGACTTTCCACTTTCTCGTGTATAACGGAATAGTCTGTTCTTAAACAAGGTGAAACATTACCCAGCTTGTTTATAAAAATCTTCATTATAATCTTGACCCTTGAGAAGGTTTTTTGTGGTTCGTATTGAGCGAGCTTCTAACATTTGGGTTATGTCCGCAGATGAAATCCTTGCGCTTTTCAAGTTAATCTCTGGTTATTAGTTAGAGGGGATGATGGGGGAAAATGGAGGGTTATTGGAGAGGAAATCTTCAGGTGAAACTGAAAATTCAGGGTCTGCATCATCCCTTTCTGAGAAGCAACTAGATGAAGAGGTAAGCAGTCTACTACTGTCATTACAGCTAACTGAAAAAAAAAAAAAAAAAAAAAAAAAAAAAAAAACTTCAGAAGCCTGTCTCCAAAACGAAAAATGACAACTTTGTTTCCTGTTAGATTGATAATAATTGTTTGAACAAATGAACTAAGACAAGGCTAACTATGACTCATGTATGTCTCTTCAGATGTATTAGTTCTCTCGTACTTGCAATTAGGATTTATCTTTTCTTGTGTGTAGACCTAGACTTGGATATATGTAAGTTTCAGGACATTCAAGGGTGTATATATTACCAACTTCACTTTCATAGATTAATGTAAATGAAGCATAATTATCATATCTTTTGAGCTGTTCATCGACTGAAGGTTGAGATTTTATCCTGTTACTTTCTTCTACCTAATGCTGATTATAGTTTTCTTGTTTCTGCAGCATGAAGCATTGAACGGATCTCCTATTGAACATGATCAGTCACCTGAGGTCACCTCAAAAATTGCGGCCACCCCTGAAGATACTAATATGTCATTTGTCAATGCACAATCACCTGAAGTCACCTCATATACAACAGACAATGGAAATGATGGTTTAACAGATGAAGATGTAAATGGAGCAATGATAAATATATCAAAGGATAGAGATGTACCTGATGGATTGAGGAATATGTCCGAAAAACTGTCTGCAGCGCTCGTGAATGTAAGTGCCAAAGAAGATTTAGTCAAGCAACATGCCAAAGTCGCTGAAGAAGCTATTTCAGGTACATGTATTTTTAATGATCAGTACTTACCCCTCTCTATTCTTCCTTCTGTTTCTCATTGTCTCCTAACTGGATAATCTTCACAACTTATAGGCTGGGAAAAGGCTGAAAATGAAGTGACAAGTTTAAAGAAACAAGTGGAGGCACTGACTCTCAGAAATTCAACATTGGAAGATCGAGTCACACATCTAGACAGTGCACTTAGGGAGTGTGTTAGGCAGCTCAGACAAGCAAGGGAAGAGCAGGAGCAAAACATTCATGATGCTGTACTAAAGAAAACTCATGAGCTGAAATCTTCCAAAACTACACTAGAGAAGCAGCTCATGGAGCTGCAGAGCAAATCAGATTCTTCGAATGCTAGTTCTCCATCATCAATTGATTTTGATATGTGCCAGAAGGTCTTATATTTGGAGAAAGAGAACACGGTTCTCAAACATGAGCTCCAAGCTCTATCTGAAAAACTGGAACTCAGGACAATAGAGAGGGATTTAAGCACTCAAACAGCTGAGATCGCCAGCAAGCAACATCTAGAAAGCATCAATAAAGTGGCCAAGCTTGAGGCTGAGTGCCGGAGACTGACCAACATGGCCTGTAGAGCTTCCACAACATCATCCTCTTGTTGTGTTGAATCTCTCAAAGATGGTCAATCAAACAGCGGAGAGAGGACTAGGTTAGTGGAGATTGATACCACAAAGAAGAATGGCTCAGAATCAGACATATATGAATTAGGTTGTTCTGATTCGTGGGCATCTGCACTAATTGCTGAGCTTGATCAGTTCAAGAATGAAAAGTACAAACAAATTCCATCCGGATATGTTAACATTGATCTCATGGATGATTTTCTTGAAATGGAACGACTCGCAGCACTACCTGATACTAAGAGTGAGAGCCTTGTCAAAGAGTCAGAAGTTGCCAATGATTGCATTAACGAAGAAAGCTCCATCAGAGATGAGTTTGAAGTTACCAACCGGCAAATTGATGAACTAAAAGAGAAGCTAGAGAAGGTCAAAGCAGAGAATGAGGAAGTGAAGACATGTTTAGTGAAAAGTGAGTGTGTCATTGAGACATCACAGCATAAAATGAGGGAGGCAGAAACAAAATTGGAGGAGTTGCAAAGAGAGCTAGAGAACGCCTACAAATCAAAGCAAGTGCTAGAAAATGAACTAGTGAGCATGCAGTCTGAGGCTAAATCAATAGCTGCAAAAGTTCACTTTTTAGAAGCAGAAGTTGATAAGGAAAAGGTTATATCAGTAGAAATTGAAAACAGGTACAAGGAATTAGAGGAAGAGCTAGAAAAAAAGAAGCAGGAAGAGAAATTCGGGTCAATAACCTCATACAGTGAAATGAAGCTAAAGCAGGTTGGTAATCATTAACATAAACATAACATCTATATTAAATTTTGCTAACATGAATAATAATTTACACAAAGCTGATTTGATGTTTTTTGCATGTTCTACGCCAGGAGGACCTAGCACTAGCTGCAGGAAAGCTTGCTGAGTGTCAGAAAACAATAGCGTCTTTGGGGAATCAATTAAGCTCACTAGCAACACTAGAAGATTTCCTGATTGACACTACAAGCATTCCAGAGCTTTCTGCAATTCCATCACTCTTTGCTAGAGACGGTGCAGTTATGTTGAAGTCACATTCAAATGGCACATACTCAACTAAAAGAGATTCTGGTTCTTCAAGCAAAAATGAAGAAAGCTAACCACCCTCATCATCCAACTTGCCAAAGCATGAGAGTTCTGAGAAGAGTATAAATGGTTTTGTAAATTTTTTTGGACTAAAACTATAATCATGGAACTCCTTCATTTAATGCTATCTATCATATAATATGACTATCAATCTTTTCAAATTTTGTATGGGTTAGCCATGTATAAAGCTTTCAAATGCATCAACTACAACAAAAAGCTAATTGGGGTGAGAGAGGCTCGAACTCTCGACCTCAGGATAACTCAGAAGCTATGAGACCTACGCGCTAGCCAACTGCGCCATCACCCCTTTATGTACAATATTTATTTCTAAACTATATAGTTAAATAAAAAGACAGTTTTTCTCATACATGTATACCTAAATATAATTTTTAAGCACGATATACGTGGTTGATTGTAATAAAATTATAAATCATGTTTTATTTTAATTATTAGTATTACAGAGTTATATACTATTACTATTTTTGTTGTTTATTTATTTATTTAAGGAACAGAGTTACAGAACATTCATTGCCATTCTATTCTATAAAAGCACGCAGCCTAATACTAAGGTGCTTTTTTTTTTTTTGCAGTAAAACAAAGTATTTAGAAGAAAATGAAGAAAACATAGGTAGTTGATACAGAGAGAAAGATAAAAAATAAAAGGGTAGGAGGAAAGTATTAAAATGGATCCGCATTCAATGTTTTGTAATAGGGGCAAATAAATATGTTTAATTGAGACTAATAAAAGTATTGACTCTATGTCGTTATCCAGTAATTTATTTATTATTAATAAAATAAACTAGCAAAAGCAAAAACTATGTCATAACATTAGCATTTGGAACAAAACTTTTAGTCCGTGAGCGAAGTTATCAAACTTTTCAGTTAACTCAAATTTGTATGAATTTACAATTTAGGTAAAAAACACGAGTTAATTTATTTTTCTCACTAAATTCTTTAAACTCGTAGCAAATAATCAATAAGTTTAAAACCAATGTAATTCTTTTCCAACTTTATTCAATAATGATAATATTTTATTTGACTTTATTCAATAACGAAATTACTTATTTTTTAAATTGTTCCCCCAAAACTTTTGTTTTTTATGAATTTATATATAATTATTGTGATTTGCTAGTTTTTTTTTATCATGATGTGGACATATTGAGTTATATTATTGTTTTAAGAGTAGTATGTTATGCATATGCATTATTAATCTAATTTTTAATATTATTTTTTTACATCAGATAATTATTTACTAGTTAAATCTTAGTACGGTTTATGATATGATAATTGTTTTCAAAAAAGCTAAATACTACTTTTAAAATTAATGGTGGTATTTATGCCTTTTAATACATTAAGTTTTAAAAGTCTCGATGTAATATTTTATATCTTTCAAGAGAATTTATTTTGGTCAATTTTAACAAAAATGTTAATAAGCTAACCGAACCCGTGTTAAAAAAATTGAATAATTTTAAAGATAGGTAGCAGAAACAAGTCATTTTTAAAAACATAAACCATCGTATTAAACTTTTTAGAAAATTATATTTACGGATACCTCAACAATCATATAAGACTTTTAAAATTAAATGTACCAAAACACCAAAACAAGAAGGACCAAAATAAAATGAAGCCTTTCAAAAATTTAAGTACTCTTTAGAAAAAAAAAGAATACAATGCTAAACTCGTGTGTCTAAATCCAAGTTCTTTCAACCCGAAACGTTGAGATTGGAAGCATTTAAAATTCTAACATTCATGGTTTGGAATAACCAAGGAGGGGTTGGTAAATGACAACTTACCAGGATACGTGCTTGATGCTTCAAAATAATTCTTAGAGGAAATTACAAATAATCTATTTGTGTTGTATCTAAAAAACTAAGAGGCTGAACATTTTCATACACAATCACTCTCCATGCATGCTGCACCATTACCCTCCGTTTTTCCCTTTAGCTGAAGATTAAACATTATTGTACACTTACCAAAAAAAATAATAATACAGTTTTGTACTTTTTTTTCTCCTATCATTCACGGTGGTCATGAAGATTTCGCAGCTTCCTTTCTCTCTTAAAGGCTTTGAGAAGATCCATACCAAGACCAATGTTGAGCAAATTCATCCCAGCCATGCCCAACAGAGCCAGTGGTAGCTCCACACCCTTTTGAAATTTGTGAGCATCCTTAATGAGCTTGGCTGTGATGAGAATGTGAGCTACAGATCTTGCCACACAGAAGGTGACCCAATTCAGAAACCATTCTAACTTAACAAGAATGTTCTTTGCATCCCGAATACCGGCCATTCGTCTCACTTTTCTCACATGCAGAAAGATGGAATGCAGCTGAGCCATACATAAAAAATAAGTACTAGTTTGTACAATGACCGCCAAGTATTATGTAGTCAGGGCTTAACAACAAACACTCATACAAATGAGAAATTATTACATGATTTGAGGTAAGATCCTCTCGGTCCAAACTAATCTTTAAATAATATGTAATTATGTGTTACTAATTCTTACTTACTAAAATGCAAAACTTTATGTCACATAAAAATTAATGGGACCATGTGATTCACAGCAATCTAACAATTTTTCTCATGGACACAGTGGTTTACCACTATCTAGCAATATCTTTGTACGAACATCACAAACATACACAACTTAGAAAAGGGGGAAAACCTTATTGCCAAAACTCTAGTCTTTCGAAGCAAAAAACCATCAATCACACACAAAAAGGAAGAGTTTCAAAGGAAATGTGGCTTACCTCACAGATAAGAGTGAGAATAAGGTAGTTGATGGTAACATTTCGATACAAGGCAAGAGTGAAGCAAATAAGGAGAACCAGATGATGCACAAGGATAGAGGGGATCCAACCATTATACAAGCGATATTGAAGCATATCCCACTGATCATACGCAAAGTAACCACATGAGAAGCTCAATGCTTCAAAAGCCCAAGGCCAAGCATGTTCAACCAACTGTGAGTGGTCAAACATTCCACTTGGCCCATTACTTGACAACTCTCTGAACAAGATGAAGATCACTGCAAAGAAAAGGCAATAACAGCAAGACCCCGATGAGAAGAGAAAGGTGAAAAAAAACGTATTAAAAACCACAGTATCTATATAGGAATTCTCATCAAAGTAAGATTCTTTCATATAAACATAAATTAGCCTACGCATAACTTCAAATCAGCTCTGAAGAAACTCAAATATTTTTTTCTCCTATAAATTGCTTCCACGGATAAACTTATCCAAAGAAGACCTAACTGAAAAACGAGAGGATTTTGTACATTCACGGTCAATTAGAAAACAAGACTCACAGAATGCTTGATTAATGGATATAATTGAAACACTCCCTCAACCGAGTTTCACTTCAAGCAAAGGTTTATTGAAGCTGCTATCACTCAGCTGTAATTTATATAATTGTTATTTCTTTTTCTAGAAAAATATAAATAAAATTAGTCCAATATCCCTAGAACTCTGCTCTCTGCTTTATGGAAATTGCGCTCTAAATTTTCTCTTTGCAAACAGAATTTTGACATGGTATTAAAAAATGAGGAAAAGCCCGAAAAGAATCGAAAGAAAGTGATGGGAATAAAATGAAGCAGAAATAGAGAATTGGTGGAGGTGAATAGAGAAATGACCTGAAGCGGAAGTGAGGAAAGAGTGGAGAAGAGAGACGGAGGTGTTAACGAAGAGAGGATCTTTATCTGCGGAGAAGAAGAATCGGATGAGGCAATTAGACGTCTGATAGAAGATTGAACCAGCGATGACGGAGAGAAGCTCCCAGCGCTGATTCAACAAAATCTGAAAACAAACGGAGCCTAACCAGAGAACTAGAGTGCCTAAGAAGAATTTCTCCACCGCGTTCCACTTTCCAACACCCATTGGCATTGCTGCTTTTGCTTCTTCTTCTTATTACTACTATTCGCATCCAATCCAAACACGCCGCTACTTTTATTTGCTCCTCTTCCCTAATCTTCAATCCTCTCATATCAACTGAAACAATAAATGTGTCTTAATTGCTTCAGCTGAAGGGAATGGTATCGTACATGGTGGAAACTATTTTTACAGTATTCCCACACCCTAAATTTTAAATAATATCTCAATATGCATAATTATATAAATTATTTAACAGAATTATATTATTTTTTAAACTGTTTATTGCATATGCATGTACTTTATTACAAATGAAATTCTACCATGTCATATTAATCCTTTTGGAAACATATAGAAATTATCCCAAAATCTAAACCATTCAGGTACCGTACGTGAAGAGAATATGCTTTATTTGATAAGAATAATTCCTATATCACGTCATAACATTTTTTTTAGTAATTATAAGAATTAATTGCAATTTTAAATTTTAAATAAAAAAGTGTGCTTTTTATTTACAATATTCCTATTATGCTAAATTGAATTTTCTAGGTACTTAAATATATATATTATTCTCAATTTTCAATAAGAATGTGATTTGTTTCCCCAGATGTATTATAAGTTTAGAAATATGAAAAGAAACTAATTCATCTCATCAAGTTTGATTTATCTTATAAATGGTTGTAACTCAACTTGTAATAGCTCAAAAATTTTATAACTTTTATCTGTTACCAAGTATTAACATCTATTTAAGGTTCAAGGTACTACAAAAAGTATTCAGATACATCAGAGTTATGTATAACTATTCTCATAACAAAACAAAAATCATCTCAAGATTATAGAGTCTTTAACTACAACAAAAACATATATACAAGACAAAAGGAGATCGATTTAAGAGTATATCATCTTTAAGGTGCTCATAAACCTGCATCTGCGCCTGCTCATGTACATAGTACAATCATCACAGTTCACAAAACAACAAGAAAAACAAGGGTAAGCTAGCGAAATAATGTTTTTAGCTTATAAGAGTGAAAAGAATTGAAGTGATTAGATTTACAAATGTAAATATGAATTCTTAAGTCGAATAAAACTAGGTTTAACATTCAATCACAAACTTTCATACTTTATTCCAAATTCATTAATCTCATAATAATCCATCTGCAATCACCGTACCTTGATTTCCTTTCAATCCCCAGTACTCTGATTTCATTTCAATCAAAATGATTGCATATGCATTCATCATTCAGTCATAACAACAATCATATTCAACCATTCTGAAGCTTATAGGTGCATGTGTAATCATGGTACCTTGGTTTCCTTTCAACCCCCAGTACACTGGTTTCATTTCAACCATGATGATTACATATAACTCTATAACTCAGACATTACACATAACACATCAATTCCATCATACAGAAGCATACAGAGACATATGTAACCATGGTACATTGGTTTCCTTTCAACCCTCAGTACACTGGTTTCATTTCAACCAAAATGATTACATACAAGTCTATAAATCAATCATCAACATAACACATCAATTTCATCATACTGAAGCATATAGAGACATATGTAACCATGGTACTTTGGTTTCCTTTCAACCCCCAGTACACTGGTTTCATTTTAACCAAAATGATTACATACAAGTCTATAACTCAGTCATCACACATAACACATCAATTTCATCAAACAACAACAAAAAATGTTCTCACATATTTCTTTCTAACATCATTACTTAAAACAGTTCAATTAATTATACCAAATCACAATAAATAACCAAATTCAATCAGTGCTCGAGAACCAGTCAGACCTGCAAGAAAGACTTTAGCACTGATAATCATATATCTGAGTCTTTTATTCTAGGGTTCTATCTGAAAGTAAATAACTAAAATAAGTTACTAGCTTCCCTTACCTCAGACAACGATTCCCTAGCAATTTCTCCCGTCAGGCAATAGCACTAGTCCGACTTTAGGGATCTAGAACAAGTTTTCAAAATAACACCAACTTTTAGTATAACCTTAATCAAGTTGAGAGAAACACTTTTCTCAACTGTTCCCATTAATATTGATGACAAAAACTTAGCGAAAAATAGAGAATAAGAGATCTTTAGAGCAAACATGAACTTACTCTGTTTGAGATTCTGATCGGTTAGAAATGATCCTTAACTCCTTAGCTACTGCAGGGTATATTTAGATTTTAAAACAGATGATGTATGGAGAAAGAAAAACTAGAGAGAAGGAAGAGAGATTTTTGAGAAAGCAAGAAAGAGGCACGGGGAGAGAGTCTGGAGGTGCAGGGCGGCACACAACTCCACTTATTTGTATGTAATTTCAAATTTATTAGTCGAAATGGTTAGTCAACTCAAATTCTAAAATATTTATTTTTAAATAAAAGTAAAAAACAACGATTTTTATTTTTTTAATGTATTTAACAAGATATATATATATATATATATATATATATATATATATATATATATATATATATATATATAAATATATATATATATATATATATATATATATATATATATATATGAAAATTAAGACTTGTAATTAAGAATTAAAGATTTTTAATTCAATACATATTGTATAATAAATTAAATAATTAAATATGTCATATTAATTTACTTCTTAATTTTTATAAATCTTGATTTTAACATTGCTTACATCCTTTCATTCCAAAATTTGAAGCTTTTGATCATATTGTATATATATATAATGAATTAAATAACAAAAATTTTAATTTAATAAATATTTGTATTTTATGTTTTTTAATGAGTTGGTATGTTAAATATAAACGAGTTGAATTGTAAGCAGATTGTGTCCAACTTTTATTTTATCTATTATAAAAATATTTTCATTGCTAACCGAACCCAAACTAGGATTGATCCGTAGGTTTAAACATATTTTATCAGTTCTTTATAAAATTATCTTTTTTAAAAAAAACTTTATTTACACTTTAAAATGTTAGTAAATTGAAAAAATTATACTAAAAATTAAATAAATATTTTTTATTCTTAAAATATATCAGCATAATTCAATAGAAAATTGTTATAAGAACCATATATAAAACTTAAAACTCTGATTCTTTCATAGTAGGATTTTACTCCGTTTAAATATATTATGAGGCAGTATAAATTCAAACTAATAGAGAGATTATAATAGTTCAATAATTACGAGAATTTAGATATCTTGTTTGCACAACTAAATGTAGAATAAAAATACACACATGTAAGTGTGTATTATATTAATTTGTCTTATTTTCATGAGTTAAAAACTTTAATGTTTATAAATTTAATTTTATGTTTTTCAAATATATTTATTTATTATTTTATGTAATTTTATTTATTATATAAAATAAACTATTAAAATGTATTATTTATTATATAAAATATGTTGTAATAAATAATTTAATTGTATGAAATCTAACCTCTTACAAATTTACAACGGAAATATAATGAAGAGAATACAGACAACTATTATTTTTAATCTACTCCCAAGAATTTCTTTTTATTATGTTTTAGTTTTTCTTTTCACTATAACTTTTTTTTATATCAGTGTCAATCATTAAAATTAGTTAGAAAAAAAATATTTAGATAGATTAAATGAGACAATGTTAGTTTATAATAGATGCTAAAATGATAGAATTATACGACAGGTTCTTAAAATATTAGAAAGTATGTGACAATGTTTTTAATATTGAAGAATCCTATAAATTAATCCTCAATATTATTGAATTGAAGTATATTAGGTTAGGCAAATACTTGATATATTTATTAAATTTACCCCACGTTAGGGCTCAGTTCGAAAGACTACAGATTTTAGCAAATAGGAAATCAGAAAATTGGTTGATCAGTGTGGAAAGATGTCGATCTTCGAGTACAACGGGAGTGCCCTAGTGGCTATGGTGGGGAAGAACTGCTTCGCCATTGCCAGCGATCGGAGACTCGGGGTTCAGCTCCAGACCATCGCCACCGATTTCCAGAGGATTTCCAAGATCCACGACAAGCTTTTCATCGGTCTCTCCGGCCTCGCCACCGACGCTCAGACGCTCTACCAGCGCCTTGTTTTCCGCCACAAATTGTATCAGCTGCGTGAAGAGAGGGATATGAAGCCCGAAACCTTCGCTAGCCTAGTCTCTGCTATTCTCTACGAGAAAAGGTCTGTTTCTCCTTCTCTATTTTTATCAATTATTCTTAGGATTAGGGTAATTATACACTTTTATCAATAATGTTACCTGTTTGCTTTATCCGAGGACAAAAATAAAAATCGCGTGATAAGTAAAAATGCTGTTACCAAACACGTTGGGTTCTGAATCGTTCCGTTTCAAAATTGTGTTCTTGGCGTAGTAGCTCCAGACTGTGTTCTAGGCGTCGTGGTCAACCTCAGGATACCGTACTCGATCGTGTGTTTAACTGGCATCTTTTGTTTGGGTTTAAGTGTCAAATTTCAATTGATTTGTAGGTAAATTCTGTTTAGGTGGCGTTATGCAGATAATTGATACAGAGCCCGTTGCTGTGTATTTTATTTTGGGATTGATTTTGGTGGAAGTTCCGTTTCTTATTCTAAACTAGATGGTGTAACTCTTACATTTCATGAAAGGAACGAATATATAGAGTTGTGGGTGAGGGAAAGAAGAAGGGAAACAGCTTTAGCATTGTTAAGATAATTCTCAGGGGAGGAAGGGAGACTTAGTATTATTAAAAGAAGTCTTGGGGTTCTCATTAGCAAAACATAATAGTAATGATGCTGTTATGAATATGAGATAGAGAAACAAAAAATTGTGGCTAAGGCATATTCCTACCTCAGTATGTCTCATGTCAACAAACTGAAAGTTGCATCTTTAAGGATGTAATGTTTCATCCGAATCTGCTACTTCAAGTGTTTGACTAATGGTGTATATTCAAATTGACTCTGAATATTTTCTAACTGAACATGCAGAGTAATTTAAGACTATTGTAATTTGGGAACTTAAAATTGTTGTAACTCAATAAAAACATTTTGTAGAACTGCTCTAGTTTTGTGCTTGGCCATGCTGTCTAAATGTGTTACTGAACATGATGTTAAGTCAGGATGAACATCCAGTTTTCTATATTTTAAATCAACTGACTGACTACAGAAGAAAGAAAGAAACATATTTTGTGAAGCAAATGAATGCTCCACTATTTCAATGAAGTGGATATGTTTGTGAAATATTTGTGCATAATTTAGATGATATGCATAATCCTATTTTATGCTTGTGGAAGTTGTCACCTCACTTGATTACTGTAAAAACAAAATATGTTCTTTTGCATTTCAGGTTTGGTCCATACTTTTGCCAACCTGTAATTGCTGGACTAGGAGATGAAGATAAGCCTTTCATTTGCACCATGGATGCGATTGGAGCAAAGTAAGTTGAAGTATTGTATAATCTATAATCTATGCCCTTATTTACTGCTGAGCGTTGAGGAAGGTTAGTGTTTCAGTGACATGCATATGATGTATACATTTCTGAGTCATAATTCTATAATAGATTTCACATATTATTATGCTTTAGCTGGAGACTGGTGAATAACAGCATCTGCAAATCTAAATAATTTTGCTGAACTATATCATTTCTAGCTATTTCTGTTACTCTAGAACTAGATATCAGAGGAAGTTTCAGAATATTTTCGTCATTTTTAAATTTTTATGTCCTAATAGTCATTATTGTTGAGAAAGAAAGTGGCACCTGTCATAGTCAGACATTGGTTTCTACAACTAAATACTTGAAGTGCTGAACGTTTTATTTCTTTTCAAACTACTAATTTGTTAGAGAAACATGTTTCAAGATTTTATTGAGATTTAAAGTACCCCCTACCCTATGCCCTAAATTTTTGCTAAATGATCTCTTATGTACATAACTTTGACAGTGAAGCAATAAATAACTGATTTTATTTTCTCTATTGGATGCACACACCACACTCTTAAATATTCTTTAATCTATTTTTTTTTTTCTAGATTTCTTCTTTTTTGAAAATTTAAGCAACTTTTACCCCTTTCGTTATTAGAACATTTTTTTTTTACTGAAGCCATAGGTCTGTGACGGTAGAAGGTAATGACTTTCTTTTTATATTCTTTTTGCTGTGACAGGGAACTTGCAAAAGATTTTGTTGTAGCTGGTACTGCATCCGAGTCTCTTTATGGTGCTTGCGAGTCAATGTTTAAGCCTGACATGGTTTGTCTCGAAATTTAATCTGTTGCTGTTGACATCACTTTTTTAAAAAAAAATTGTCAATTCTTGCAGTCATGTCTATACTTTGCTTGTGTTTTAATACTAAATTATGAAATAAGTTTATGCAAATGGACATATTCACACGTTACTGAATCTTAATTGGAATAGTTCCTTGCTTATATTCCGAATATCATTCATGTACAATAGGTGGGATCACATGATGTATCTCTTAGGAGCCACGGAAAGCCTAGAAAACGGAAGAATTTGATTAACCTATTTTTATCCATATCTAGAAAAAATGAAATAAGTTAGCCGTCTTTTTTTCTTTATCTTTAGGCAGAAGTTAGTTATCCTTTTTTATCTTTATTTATCTATGTATATGTGTATATATGTAGATACATATGCATGTATATTGTCCCTGCCTTTAGGAAAATATGAGAGGGGAACCACTATGTGTAGGAGGTAGTTGGCAGAACTTAAGGAGATTGGGTATTCTGGTTTTTCTGAGAATAATCGGGAAGGAGTATTCTAGTATCCATCTTTTAAAGATGAACTGCTTTGGAAGGGCAGTGTCGTTATATAAAAAGGAACTCCATTGGGAGTCTGTTCTTTGTACTTTTTATCCTTTTATTTAGTAAAATAAAATAAACATTCTATATTTTTACTTTACATTAATTGGTAGATTTTTATTTTGGTACTAATTGATAAGTACTTGGGAAACACACCTTAAAATGCTAGCTATTAAGGGAAGAAAGCCGAACAGTTAAATACTCCACTGAGTATCTCATATTATTTGATGTGGGATTTAGCCATCCCATGATACACCAGTCCTTATAAAACTGTTTAAGTATCACAGTTGTTCTTCTAAGATAGTGATTGGTACGTGTGACTATTAGATGCTGGCTCGAATTTGAAGTAGATGTTATGTATTGGAATAGCATAAGTGATAAGACTTGTATTTGGAACACTGTTTTATAATAAAATCTTTTGTCGATAGTAGCACTAGGAAACTCCATTTCGCATTTACAGCGAAGACATCTAATCATTCTATCACACTATAGATAAATCAGCAAGTCATTTTTTTTTTTTTTTTCATTTTTTAATGTTGGTAGTAGACATGGGGCACATATAAATAAAAAATGTTATTGCATATGCATGTCTACTTGATGTTGAAGGTTCTTTTCATGCAGATTTTAACAATTACAAAATTCAACATCAGGTGTAATATGTATGCCTAAATGTAGGGACAAATTGTTGTATGGAATAAGATGTTCTGTAATATTAGTATAGTAACGGATTGTGGGATTTAAATAAAAGTGGCTACTAATAGAGGCTCAATTGTTCAGTTGATTTCCCAAGTTCTCACGGATTATCATGGTTATGATATATTCTTGAAACTTCTAAAGATGTTTAAAAAACAATTTTTCATGATCTTTAAAGAGAAGAAAGATTATTCATGTTCCCTTGGTTTCTTAATTGTGACTCAGGAACCAGAGGAATTGTTCGAGACTATCTCCCAAGCACTGCTATCATCTGTCGATCGAGATTGTTTAAGTGGCTGGGGTGGACATGTTTATGTTGTGTAAGCTTGTGATTTCTCCATTTCTCATCATAGTTGACCATAAGTTTTTGGCATACTGCTTTTACCATTTTGGAATTAGGCACTAAGCATTCATATTTTATACTTTTTGTGTTGATTATACTTTTGCCATATTCTAGGCAAAACAAAATAGCACAAAGAAAACAAATCCTAATCTACTTCCATGAGATGCTGTCTTGGTACATGTTACTCTTTAAATTTCTGCGAGTCACGATTAATTTTCCTAGTTATGGTAGAATAGACACAGCTAAATGTTTTTATGTTTAGGTAAAATGGGATTCAAAGTTGAAAGCTGCGGTATTACATGGATAACATGAAAAATTACCAATGCTGACAATATACAGGAGAAAGTGATTAATAAAGCAGCCGCAGGGAGGGGGGGCGTGTTATTTCATTCTTATGATTACTGAATGGGACTGCTGTAATGATTTGAAAGAAAAACTTCGTAGTTTTACTTCTTTTTTTTTCACCATTATTTCTTACTTTTCTTTCTTATTCTATTTTTTAAAATTTTGTTATCCTAAAGCAGGGTATTTGCATTTAGATGTTTATTCTTAATTTAATTTTTGTTAAAGACTCTCATTCATATATTGTAATTGTTGTGGCTCATTAGTCTTTTGGTTTATTTGCTGCAGCACCCCAACCGAAGTAAAGGAGAGGATATTGAAGGGAAGAATGGATTAACTTTTAAGCGTGTTTGTTTAGACGTACTACTTTCCGAGGTTCCTGAACCTGAAAGGGGAAATTTATTGGATGGACGTTCAATCCCGTTTCAAATGGAAAAACAAACATCTTATAAGCCAACCAAGTCACCCATTTCTTATCATTTTGTAACTTAAACTTGAATTTAAATGAAGGTCGTTTACCATCAATTGTGCAGATACCTTGTGATTGTGGCATTTAACCAGATGCACCTTGAAAATTACTTCTAACGGTTTTTAGTCCGGTGTTTAGATTATCAGTGAAAAGTCATTATTCGAAGCAGTCTGGTGTGAATTAAGTTATAATTTTTGCAAAAAAATTACCTTCTCTCTCAAAGTAAAGAAAACAAGTGAGATTTTTTTCTCTCAAGCAAACATATATAGAGGTAGAAGGACCGGCTGCAAATTAGGTATGTTAGTAGAGCAGACTTTGCGATTATTTGTTACATTGTTTATGGTGGGTCTAAGGCTAAGTGTGTATCCTAAATAAGAGAAGTGTGTTTTTTTTTAAAAAAAAAAAAACACTAGTTAAATATCAGGTTTGTTGAACCGTATGAAAACAATAGAAACGTCTTAAGAAAAGCAATAGAAGCTTATTTATTACATTTTTTACCATAATGCTTTTACCTTAACTTAAATCCCTTTACAGAAAAAATGGGGTTAGATTTGTTAAACATTTTACTAAAGTTTACTAAATAGACTTTGAGTTTAGTCTTTTAAATTGGCCACATTCAAGCCTCAAACTTAGGACATAGGCTAACTTATTTATGGTATGACTGGTCCTATTTTTATGCTTAATGAAATGGGAACAAAGGGTATGGTTAGAAAAGAAATACAGAATGAACTTTTATCAATGTGTAATGTTATAAATTATCAATGAAATGAAGGATTATCTTGAATGCCAATCTGCACAAAAATACCTTGCACTGAATTTTTTAACCGCTCTCGTTCAAAAATGAAATAAAACCTTTCTGCACCAGCCTTAACTCATTATCTTGTGCATTGAGCATGACTTGGATGATTTATTGCCTGATTATAAGAATTGGTGCAGCTGCTCAACTGAGATTGCCCACGGTATAATTATTCGAAGCTCAAAAATGAGTTAAGTAACTTCTCAGTGATCACACAAAAAACGAGTTAAACAGCTCCACTGCAAACTTGTTGAGGTTCTTAAAAGTATCATGTGGAATTGTAGGGTCGAATTAAATGTCATGTAGAATAATAAATGGCATCCAAATATTGATGAAAAAATATTTTACCATTTTGTTTACAATTTTAGTTTAAAAAATTACTTTGTATTTTTTTATTGTTTTTATGAAAATAAACATAGAAAATAAAAACAATAAAGTAATATTTTTACCACATAATTATAGAATATATATATATATATATATATATATATATATATATAATATATATGCATAAATTT
>Ga0209489_101375_pt1 | contig 49911 bp, 22 predicted proteins | sample SiratrowhiteBW_FD_187527 | JGI IMG/M metagenome (GOLD analysis project Ga0209489, IMG submission 187527) | Root nodule microbial communities of legume samples collected from California, USA - Siratro white BW (SPAdes) (version 2) | ecosystem: Host-associated > Plants > Roots > Nodule | place...
ACTCTTGAATTAAAAAAAAAAAAAAAAAAACTGCCCTGTGACTATCTATACCATAATAAGTGCTTTAGTGACAACTGATCGGTAGTATTTTATTTAGTTTACTGAAATGATATTTTGTTTGTGTTCTTGTAGTTAGTCTGGGAAGGACTTGGACTTGGAGGTGGGACAGATGTAGGAAACTGGAGCAGGTAAATTGATTAGGCCAAGTTAAACAAATGCAGTGACGTTAATTTGCATACTCATTTTATTTGGCATATACCTCCCGAGGTCTTAACATCTTGCTCTCTCACTCTGTATCCTCCATTGCAATATATGTTTAATCTATGGTCCTTTGATCTTACAATTCCTTTCTTGTTTTGACTATATCTTCCTGAAGCTTTTAAATTGTTTTGTTATTGCATAATTATCATTAATCTCCCATTTACAAATGATGAAATTTTTGTAACCTGAATCTAAATCTCACTCTTACAGGGAGAATGATAACAAGAAAGTCCTCCTTGGGATAGGTGGTGGACATTATGCTCCTCGTCATATGGATGTAGTATTGTAAGTAGTCAAATCGGTCATAGCGAATCCTGTCTTTATCATTTATTTTTCTGATGCAGCTATTCTACGTTATTAACTTTTGGGTTATTCTGAAAACCTATCGTTGTTTAATCTGCAATTTTCTCCCAATAAAATTGATGAGTAAATATATTATTTGGCCTTCGTCAACATTTTGATTATTACATTATCCATAAACTTTCATCATCACATTTAATGGCACTACGATGAAAGGCTGTAAATTGTACATTCAAATATATTACAAAAAATATTGACTATAAAGCTGTTTTATATTGCCTCGTGACTTAGCTTGAACAAACTTCTAAATATATATATATATATATATATATATATATATATATATATATATATAATTTTATGGTCATGAAAATGCCTTTTTAAACCTTGCTAAAATTTTCTAAATTTTGTGAGCATTATATTTTATGTGTTTCGCTCGAATAAAGTATGGTACTTACTCTGCTTATTCAATCTAGGAAAGATAATGTATGGGTCGGTCACCTACTTTCTGGATATTCAGTGCCAATGGAAGATCCAAACCAGTCAAAAGGAGAAACAAATGTGGAGATTGGTGGAACATGGAGAGAGTCTATAAAGGCAGCATATGAGACCACTAAGTCTGCCTTTCCTGGTGGTGAAATTCTTGCACACCTAGACCACAAGTAAGCTTAATGAACATTGTCCTTATGCAACCATTATTTGTATGGCTAATGCCAAAGCAAGAACTGAATGCTATTTCTTGGTTGAGTGGTGAGCATTTTATAAAAGTATAATTCATAGCCACAAGGCACCTTTGTTCAATGTTGTTATAGAAATTTCTGTCAGCTATACCCCATAATTTGCCTAGGGCTTTCCACCTTCCATTCTCTTACAGTAATAGATTGTAAAGAAAATGGTTAGGGAAGAGTGGGAAGAGTGAAAACTTCTTTTCCACCGCCCCTCCCTCCCAGTTCAGGACTTTTGGTCATTCTTCTTCACAGGGGATTAATGAAGGGCTCCTTCCCCCCCTACTAAGGGAAAAAGTCACAAAACAAGTTCCTTGTAGAATCAACCTGGATCCTTCTTAGTTCTTCCCATTGGTTACTGTTTTCACTTATCAAGAGTCATCTGCACTCCTTGTATTGTCTTAGTTGTAGCCAAGCTTGGTATGGAGCTGTCAACACAAAGTCGTAGCTTTGAAGTATATCTGGATTTTATTTGTAATGCTTAAGGGCAGATTTATCTGGTACAAGTTTTCGTAGGGGTTTTTAGTGCCTCCATTTGATGACCAAAAGAAAAAGCAGTGAGCAAACTAGCCCCTAGGTTGCTCACTTTCCAAATCAGTTATCATTTACATTCCCCGCACCTCCATTGCTGACAGATTTTTATTACTGGGTCTGCTTGTTAGTACTCTAAGTTAACACTTTGATAATATGTTCATGTCAACTGCAAAAATTGAGATTCAAAATGAGTGTAGATGAGGTTTTTCCGCACTAGGAAGAAAAAGAAGAAAGAAGAAAACACTATACTTGCAGGGCATGCTGCGGTCATTTGGACCTTGTTTTTGTTGCCAAATTACATATATTTTGTCCTTGATTACTAAAGTGATGCTCTGGTGAGTTTGTCCTGGAATGCTAGAAAGTAATGTTCTTAGTAGTACTTTCAACGTTTTCTGTGTCTATCCTCTTTTAGCTTTTGTGGTTTTACACGAAGGAAGTGGGATCTTATGGGCCTTGACATCACAGATAGACCTTAATGTTTTTTTTCCTTTTACTCAAGTTAATCTTTACCCTAAACTAGTTATTTATTTTTTATTTTTTGCAGGAGTTTCAAGGGCTGGCAGAGGAATGCCATAACAGGATTCCTTGCAGAGCATAACATTAAAATTGGAAAACCGAATAATTTCTATTGATGGCTGACTTTGGAGGATATTATGTGAACAACATAGCCTCTGCAGATTTTGACAGACCTTTCAGTTCCCTTGAGATCACTGTGATAGTTGAAGTTTGAGATGAACTGAAATTCCAATTCTTATGAAAAACAGTATTTGCCTTATTTAAAATCATATAGCAGTACTATACAGAAATTTCACATTTATTTAATGTTCCCAATGTTTCTAAAATTTAGTTACTGGTTTAATATTTAGTGATTTAGCTGCGGTCAAACTCTTTAATAAAATGATATCAATAATTAAATAATAAATAAACAATAGCAAATAGATATAAAATAACACTATAAATAGCTAAAATAATACATTTTAGATGTTCTTTATATTCAAATATTTAAGTCAAATGTATCATTATACTTGTAGTTTAAGTTTTAACAAAATACAATGTTAATTAAAAATTACAAGTTTAAATCCAAAATAAAAAAGGAAGGTGAAAATTTGATATAATAAATTTATAAGAAAACAAGATATAAATTAATATAAAAAGTATGTTTTTATAAGATAAAGTAATAATAATATGTAAATTTAATTTATACCTTTATAAGTATATTATTAAATGTGTTTTTGTTTTATCTCAAAAATATTTTAGATTAAATTAAAATATATCGATTAAAACCCTTTTTCTACACTAATTTTAGGTGGTTTTCAAAATAAGTTTTTTAAAACGATTTTTTTTTTTTCACAACGCATTCTTTTTCTTCTTCTTTCTTTATAATGTTCTTCCTGTCTTCTTCCTCTGAACCGTTCTTTCTCTTATTTAACTAAAAATTATGTAGTTTTCACTACTCTTTTATTAGTTTAATTTTTTAACAATAAATGTAAATTACTAATATATTAATTTTTTGTTTGCATAAGAATTCGAATTCATGATATATTTCTTTCTTTTTTCTATTTCTACCACTAAGTCGACCTTATTCTCCAAATTTCTTAGTAACTTGAAGACTTAATTGTATTTATTCAAACTTACTATTTTTTTTATGAATTTTACTTCCATTTTTTTTTATATTTTGCATATTCTGTCTATAATTTTTCAAGATATTAGAAATGTTATTCTATTATAATATCTCCATCAAATATAAAATGATGTTAACACTTTTTTAACTATTGAACGGTCATTAAACATGCATTAAAATAATTGTTTTAAAATAATGACAATATTTAACTGTCGCACTTAATGAATTTTATTTTTCTTTTCTTTTTTTCCTTTCTCTTTCTAATGTAATCTTTACTTTTTTTTAACAGGATTATACCATATTATTGAGGAATAAGATAATTACTTGTTAATAAAATAATGTAAAGATATGATAAAAATATGAGAAATATTTTTTACAATAATTAATCAAATATTTAATCAATTAACATATTTTATTTATTTTTTCTCTCTAATGTTTATGACGGCCTTCACCTTAATTCCCAAACACCAAAACCTCCCAAACTACCCTTTCTTTTTTATCCTTTGTTTCTAGATTGGTCTTAATCTCCTTCCAAATTGTTCCATTTATGTGACAATTAATGCAAGTTGACATTGAATATGAAATATTTGGAGGAAAATTTTTTAGTAGCACTTTTGTAAAGAAAAAAAAAATATTTTCATAAATGAAAATTAATTTGTATACGAATTAAAAAGTATATTTAAGAGAAGCTAATAAAAAAATAATTCTTACAAAATTTCAATCTATAAAAACTTATTTTTTTTCTCTTCTAAAACTCTTCTGACTATGAATTTTCTTATATTTATTGTGATTTGTCATAAGGAAATTAAATCTTAAACTTTAAATAATATTTTACTCAAAATTTTAAGATAATAAATTTATGAATTTTATTTTTTATATAAAAATTCAACTTTTTTATTTTTACTTGATGATACTCAATTTCATACTTGAATTTTTAGTTATACTAACTCTCAAAATATATTGTATTGTAGTGGGTGATTGTTTATAGAAAGCAATAGAAGTTCGTAAAAAATATTGATGTTTGCCTTTTTCAATCTACAAAAACATTGACAGAACAGTAAGAGGTCACTCCTATCGTAAAAATAAATTACTTCTGATTTGGATTTTAAATAGAAAATTAAGTTGAATCAAATTCAATTTTAATTGGAAAAAAATGTAACATCTAGTTTAATTGGAGTGTGAAATGAATTTTAATATTATCAGATCTGTTAAACATATTGACAAAATCTTGAATAGAATTGAAATTTAGTTTAAAAGTGAAATTGAAACAATTTTTTAATATTCAATATTATTTAATATTTATGAAAAAGTATAACATGATAAAAAAATTTACAATAGTGGAAAAGGTAAGGGATGAAATGCTAAAAATAAAAATTAAGAACAAATTTAAGCAATAAGTGTAGTAAAATACGGTTAAAAAATATGAACATGAGATGTTTTTTTATCAGTCAGCATGAACAAATTTACATGTCTTAACTTCTTCTACTTGTTCTGTCTACTTGAAAGTATAAAGAATATGTTAGTATATAAATTTTATTTTTTGATATATTACAGGTAAATTCACAAGAATAAATTAGAAATAAACAACATAAGGTTAACTCAAAAATGATTTTTGCAAGTTACTATCGTTGTAGCCTATGAAGAGTGATAACAAATGATAGAATGTAAGAAGTTCATTCTTCACTTGATATCATGGATTTATGTAAGTACACATTTGCATCTTCAAAAATATTATTATATCTTTTGCAATTTATATTATTGAATAATGGATATTTTATTATCATACATAGGACAGATAAAAGCCCGAATACAAAAGTTTAGCATTTGTAAGAATTTACATCATTTTCACCTTATCTGTGCTAGGGTCTACCTAATTAAAACAACTTCACAACTTCTATATAAAAAAAATATTTTAAAAATAGAAAGAATAACACTATAATGAATATAATCAAAACAAGAAACTTAAACTTTAACCCCAAAACAATCATGAATTAAGAATTTTTTTTTTCAATTTTTTATTCACAATTTTGCTCTTCTAATTTTTTTCTTAGATTTGAAAAAATCACCTGTTCAATCATTGGTTTTGTATACATTTTCCTTTGGCAAATTGAACCCTAACCTTATATATACATTGTTTGCGTCTTAAATAAGTAATTTAACTAGTCAAATATAAAAATCATAAGCAAAATTGACTATTCAATCAAAATTGGGAATTTTCTAAAACAGAGAAACTAAAATCACACGGAAATAAATAATAGACGGACTAAAATTGACGATAAGAATTAAAAGAGAAAACAATATTGTAATTCATCAAACAAAATAAGTAGAAGAAACTCAAATCAACATAATATAGAAGGAAATATTAAGGTAAAATATACAAATTGAATTCAGGAAAAATCAATAATAAATCCCAAAACGAAAAAGTAAATAAAAAGAGCAAACATTAAAGGTATAAATTAATTGTATTAAGGAAATAGATTAAACAAAAATAATCGGAATGATATAATAAAATACTACTATTTTCCTTTCTTTAAGAGTCAATTTTAGAAATTTTATTTATTTGCTAGTTTTCAAATTTCAAGATAATTAATTATTAATTTCTGTCAATTTTTTCTTTAGTTTTATCCAAATTTGCAATTAATTATACACTTATAATTACTTTGCATTCATTGCAAAATATAAATAAAAATGTATAATAGAAATTTTTAAATTTGTTTTATAGATACAAAATGAATTTCTTAGTATCAAAATCTTAAAATACAAGTAAAAGAAGATGGAAGTTGTATTCTTTTTGTTTTTAAATGACCAACATTTAGGATTTTAAATTAAAATTAAGAAAAATTTTAAATATCATTACTAACAATAAAAGTCATATTAATTATTTTTAAAAAGAAAAACCATGTGACTTGACCAAAGTTCTCTTCTTAAAAATACACATTAGTTGGTAAAATATATTAAAAGAATATTGTATCAACTACTGTTGGAGAGAGTAGTTAAAAGAACATCATAAGTTTTTAATATTTACCAAAACAAAAATATTTATTATTTTCAGGAGAGACAGACAATAGAATAAGATTGTAGATAATGTAAAAGACAGAAGATATCAGAGTTTTGGTGTGAAATTAATTTTTTGATGTCTGAAGGAGGATTCTAAGATAAGGTACTAATTTAAAGCTCTAACAATACCTATTAAATGTAGATTGGTCCCCTCTTATACTTCACATTATATGCAAAACAAAATAACATGTCAACAATTTGAACATATTTAATTTAAAAAATCTAGAGAAATAAATGTGTAATTAAATTTTATAATGAACAAAATTGCATGTTTAGAAAACTATGAATACTGAAAGGAATTTAAGTCAACATAATAATTATATTTTAATTACAATTATATTTATTGATATAAATATTGACATTTTCTGAATATCTTTATTATCATTCTGAAACACTTATGTTCAAAAGAATATTATATTAAAATGATTTATGTTGTTGACATTTTGTCCTGCAAAAGTATACTACATTATAAGATGAGATAAATAACACTAGATTTTGTTATTATGTCACCTTTCTCCCTTGAAAACTGCCAACTATATACTTTGAAACAACCTCTTCTTCTTCTTGATTGTTTTCTGCTTTAATTTTCAACCATGGAATATTTCTTTTGTTGCCTATGGTACTCTCTTCCTCTCTCTCCCTACCTGTTTGTTGTGTGAACTGTGAAATGACTATCCACATTTTAAGTATTAGCTCTATATCTATTGTCATGTGTCTTTTTTTTTTGGTGAGTGCAGTTATATTTTTTCTTTGTAATTGACATTGGATGCAGCTTCTTGTCATATTTTTGTTTCTTTCATTGGAGTTTCTACATACATTACATATTATTATATGTTTTATGGGGCTAAGAAGGTTTAGCAACCTGATGCCAATCCCTCCTATTGGTTCTGATGATTCTCTTTTTTCCATCATGTGTTTGAGGAGTATATGTTGTAACAGACCTTGAATTTTCACTGTACTTTAGACTTGTGTTTGATTTGTTTTGGGGCTAAATCTCAATACAAACATAGCTCTAAAGGACAAAATATTGATAGGGAATTTGATGGTGTCAAATCAATCCGAGTTTGAATATTTGTAGCTGAAAAAGTTTTTCCAAAAGTTTAGGATTTCTAAACTTTTTCCCTTTGTCCTTTTATATATCTGAGTACTACCCTAGGATTCTATTCAGTTAGTCCAAAACCAAATCTTTTACCAATAAAAGAAAAAGCATGCAAGAACATGCTTTACAACTTTAAATATAAAGCATAAACTCATATGCTTATATAATGAAAAATGAGTGGGACAGGCCTAGGGGATATCAGATGCTTAAATCATAATATGGTCCCCCAATTTAATTAGTTTTCAAAATTCTGAAAGCTTGTGTTGGAATTGCACTCTAGTTCAAATTGGGTTCTGATCAATATTATTTGCATCAAAAGTTCTTCATAGATGTGTGGAAAAATAGGGTCTTACAGTCTTTGTAACAGACTGCTGAAATCCAAACAAATTTCTAAATTCTTTTATGAACAGTGAAATGTCACTTTTCTTTTGTCTTCTTGATTTAAATTATCTTTTTGAGTCACTGAAAGACTGTTAATATTTGTTGCATCATACATACTAATCTAATTATTCCTGTTTCTGATATTCAGGGTCCTACAAAATATTGAGTGATCTGGCTAGTCTTATTGATTTATTGATTGAATATATGGGTTGTGAAACAGAAAGTTTTCCATTGGTTTGAACTCTACATGGACAATGAAACTAGGTAACAAACTTTTAGTTTAATCCTGGTTTCTGCTTTTGGTATTTTTATTGTCTCCAGCAGTTATACGTACATATTCTCTTTGTGATAATAGGGGTTAGCTTATGTATTTTATTGAATTAGTTGGGTCTTGATTCTTAACTTCTCATTTCGAGTATGGTTTGCTTACTGCCATTCATATATTGTTGAATATGATTCTTCCAAGTCCGTGACATAACCATTATTGACATGAATTTACTGAATTTCTTTACGTTGTTTATTGTGTTTGTTTTATGATCAAGTAACTTTTATTGTGAAAATCGGACAAAGCAAATTATTTTCTGCTATTTGAAAATGTTTGTACAGAACTAGAACTGGCTTCTTTACCTTCAAACATTGGCCTTGGGCGTGAATCTCAACCATTTGACTTCAATGACAGTGATGTAATATTCTACTTGATGCAAATCACAACAACATAAAATAAAGGAATGTGAAACTAGAACCTCCACTGAAATAGAGACATAGAACAGATTCAAATCTATCACCCTATGACGTGGGATCAGTGGATTTCCCGACTACAATTAAAATTGATTTAGAAAATGATTATGAAGCAAAGGTCAGCAGGGTCTCTATTGATTCAGCATCTCATTCTCCTCAGGAAATAGAGTCATTTGGGATGCTTCACCAGGATATGGAATCAGTGAAAAACTCCCTCAATTCACCAATCCATGACTCGCTGGAGCAAACAGATTCATTAGAGGATTCAGCAGATCTCTATATGGACAAAAGTGTTACAGAATGTGAACCAGAAATTGTAATATGTCACGAAGAGACTAATTACAACACTATTAAGGATATTTGTGTGGATGAAGGAGTCCCTACCAAGGATAAGGTGTTTTTTTGGAGAAAAGTAGACGAAAACATCCACAAAACTTATTCTTCTATGAGTTATGAAAGTAAAGAAACAGTGAAAGACAATGCTGGGATCAATTCATTAAATCCACCAGTAACAGATGAATCTGATCAATCCAAGGATTTGATTCAGCTAGTTGAAGGAGCAACTCGAAAACTTGCTGATAGCGTGTATAAGGAGATTGTTGTGCCTGAAGATAACGTTTTGGCACAAGAGTTAGAAAGAGAGAAATCCAGGACACCAAGTGTTGAGGGTGATGAAATCAAACACGACCATGCAAAGGTATTTATTTGTTACTTTTTTTTGCAAACTTTATTTCCCTTATTTGCAAGCTATTTATTCATAGACCATATCTTGCCATATATTAGCATTGTCTGAATGAAATTCACCTTACGTTGATGACAACTTCTTTAGGAATATCTGTGAGTGAGCACTCATGTGAAGATATACATTTCATGAAGTAATGATCCTTTATTTTTAATTATTATTACAGGTTGATAATGACCCTGAGTTTCACTCCCAGCCTGAGAAGCACAAAGAAGTGATTGAGGATGATGCAGTGTTTTCTAGTCCAGCTTTGGAATCAAAAACTGAAATCCTTGGCAGTAGTAGTTTACCGCAGGAGAATGCAAAGATGGTGCATAACTCTGATCATTCGGGTCATGGAAGTAGTAAAGTTAGTGACAGTAATTGTGGTCAAACTCAAGAAGCAGATGTGAAGTCTGACGAGCAGGGTTTAAAAGATCAAGTGTTTCAAACATTAGACGAGCCAAGTTCCTTCTCTGTTGGTTACTTAGGATCTCTACCTTATTGTGGCAGCATCTCTCTTCGATCAGATAGCAGCACAGCTAGCTCACGCTCCTTTACCTTTCCCATGTAAAAAAATGCCTCAAAACTTGTTAGTTTCTCTCTTTAAGCATTGAGAAATGAATGCACTGATTTGCTTCTGATGCTTGCAGATTACAAACAGAATGGAATAGCAGTCCAGTAAGATTGACAAAAGCTGATAGTAGGCACCGCAGAAAGCAGCGGGGTTGGAAGCACAGCCTTCTCTGCTGTAACTTCTGAAGATTATCCTTCCCTGTAGCCTTAAAATAGTTCCTATATATCAATCAGTAAATTTTTCTCAGTATCAGGCATATACATACATCTCCATTGTTTGCTCCAATATAGTTCTTTTTGTTTCCCTTAATTGCATTTGTTTCTTAAGGGAAACAAAAAGAACTATATTGGAGCAAACAATTGAGATGTATGTATATGCCTGATACTGAGAAAAATTTACTGATATATAGGAACTATTTCAAGGCTATATATATATCATCAAATTTTTATTCCTTGTCAATAATTCACTGTACATGCTATTTTTGGATGTTTGTGGCATATGCTTTAAGCTATAAGAGTAACTACAGAAAACTGTAAAAGTAGTTTCTACTTGCCATATAGTTTAATGATTAAGGTCTCATGAATTTTGATATGGTTGTAAACATTTAATGCTACTTTTTCAAATATATTGCCATATAGAATGGAATTTTGACTTCCTTGCCATATTGAATGGAATTTTTTACATTTATAATTTGTTTTAGTTTTTTTTTTTATATTGTTTTGATTACAAATAAATTAAAAAAATTTAATTCGTTTATTCACATTAGCAACAAAATAATCCTAATTGCAAATACTTTTTATAAAAAAATGATGTTTAAAGTTTGAGATACAATAATAACTTTTTATTTCCAATAACTTGGTTGCTTCTTTTGTCTTCTTGTCTTTTATTGTTTGAGACCTAAATATAATTTTTGCTACAAATAAGTGGATCCAAGCAAATTAGCGAATAAATATTTGAGAGTAATTGAAATATTTAGTCGTACTATAAGTTTATTGAAGTTTACGTTTTGGTAGTCGTTGTTGTTATGTCTATAATATTCTTCTACTAGTTTCTAATTATTTGAACAAATAATTTAACAATTTTTAGGAGAAATATCTAATTAAATTTTTAAAGTAGAGAACAATTTTTAATACATATTAGTCATGAAATATCTTTATGACAAGTGAAAGTGACAATTAGCATGTATAATATTAGATCTTTAACAATATTTAATTTATTTTTATTCAAATATATTTTGTATTAATATTTTAAGAATATATAAAAATTTCGTAAAAAATTAATAAATATACTAATATATTTTATCAAATGGCCCAAAGTGAATTGCATCAACGGATTCATTAATGTGAAAGCAACTTTATATTATTCATAACATGTTTTTTGAAATGTGTACATATTGCATTCCGATAAAAAAAAAAAAAAGGAATTAATGACAAATCCACGTCCTCCAATATGCTAAAGAGTAAAAATAAACAAATCTAAATTTTAAAAACGCTAACTTTTGATTTTTTTTTATTAGAATAAACCTCAATATCTTTTATCAAAAGTTAATATTTATTTATAATAAAACACAAAATACCTCATTTTGTTAACAGTAGCCACCTTAAAAATGCCATAACTCTACGGGAAATATCCACATGAAACTCATTAAAATTTGTAAACCAAACAGTAATTATGCTGTTGCTTTCTTTTATTTAAACTTTAAAAAAAAATTACCGAGTGAAACTTGTAATAAATATGGTGTAGGTGTGCTGCATCCACGCACTCACTAGTTATAATTATCATTCACTTATTATACAGAACCAATTATTGGATTTCAGATGTTCAAATAAATAATAAAAAAACTGTTTATAGAACTGACAAGATTCAAACTCATTTGTAAATTAATGAATACTTTATAAATTGTGGAGTAATTAATGAACATAAACATAGCTTAACACCACCCATAAATTCTAATTTATACTGTCGGGGATATAATAATATATCATATATTATTATATCTATATATAGGATATATTTAATGTCATTTTAAAAAAATGAATACATCAAGTTTATAGAAAATAAAATATTTATTTATTGTCTCCTGTAACAATTTACACAAATAAGAATGGAATAATTTGAAAAAAAAATCAATATATTCATCGTATCATACTATTAATTGACAATAAAATTACAATTAATATAATATTAACAAAGAAAATTACAATTAATTTTCTTTCAAGAATTTTCAATCATATATTTATAAAATAAATATAATTTGTCCTATTTAATGTTTATAGGAGATTTGTATTAAGCTAACTCTCGTTAAATAATAACATTTATTTCATAAAAATATTATTATTAAAAGTCAACCTCATTTTCTTGTATTAGTGTAGTTGTTTCATTATAATAAAACAATAGTTAACAAAAGCTTTCTTTAATTTTTAATCACTTAAAATCTTATTTATGTAATAAGATATCACATTTCTTTATTAAATTTCATGTTTAATATTTATTAGAAATTTCACATCAATTAGAAATAAGATCAATTTATAAATATAAATAAAAATAATCTTTATTTTACCAAGTCAATTTTGTAAAAATGGATTAGATTTAAGCTTACTTTTTAATCATATTGCAACTCTTGAAGTTATAGTATCATCATAAGTATATTCATTAAACATCTATAAAAGGCAACACACTCATAAGTAAATAATTATATTTTTAATTCCTTATTTGTAATAATCACACTATCTTTAAAAAGGAAATAATGATATACTAAAATGAATATGTAGATTCTAAAGACATTCTTTTGAATTATCCCAGAGATAGTTTTATATTTTTATTCCAATAATATCTTATTTATAATAATCTCTCTCAAGTTAGTAGATAAATATCAATTATACAAGATCTCAAAATCTACCTTGAGGAAGTAATGTAGGAATATAAGTTATACCTACCATACCTATGTCAAAATTATCTTTGATAAAGTGTTCGTCAATTTTAGTATGTTTGGTCTTATATTGTTATACTACGATGCTTATGACTAACTTGTTACTACAATACAACTGCATAGGGATGTCAACCTTTATTTAAAGTCATCTAATATCATCTTCATCTAAAGTCCTTCATATACACATTGAGCAAGGGGATGAAATTCAACTTCTGCACTTGAACAAGATACTCTATCTTGTTTTTTTGCTTAGAATCTTCCTTTTATTCATTCTTTTTGTTCCTTCTTGCCATGCTTCTTATGTTTATTCATCTTGTCTCATTTTCTCTATCTTTAACAAGCCCTTCACCATCCTTGTGAAAAACAGGGAAATCACAATAAGGGAGGGTTAAATTATGATTCAATAATGTCTCAAGGTTCATCCTCATACAAAATTTTCAGTTAAGATATTAGATGGTAAGTGTTTTGTCTGATGAGCTTATGCATATGCAAGTCTAAACTCTGCAACTTTGTAGTAATAAATGTTTTTCAATACATTACATATGATGAAATACAAATAATGCCACATCAACAATTTATAACATATTTGGTCAGACAAACATATATGAAATATTATTCAATTGAATTATAGATCAACCAATTAAAATAATTCCAAGAAACTTGAATGCAAATTTTTCAGTTTATTGCATACCACATTCAATCAGTTTGATAATCAAGACAATGAATGTAAATTTGTTAAAATTGCACTGGAACAAAAAATCAATTGATATTCTTAACTAACCAATTGAATTTTCAAGAATAAACTAGAAGTTAAACAAATTAATTAGATTTTGAAAAATTCAGTTTGTACAGTTCAAGAACAAAAAGAAATAAGGTAGATTCAACTAAACAATTTTATGAACACAATAAGGACAATTTCTAGAATTAATACATAGTATGTTGTATACGAAAAATTGAATTGATTTATTCTAAGAACAATATATTTATTTTTACAGAGAACATTCAATTATGTAGTAGATATATTCGCAAATCAAGATTAGAAAGAGAGAGCGATCACACGCAAGATTTATACTTATACATCCAGTCTTCCTTGCTAACAAGCAAAGAAAATTCACTAATCACACTCAATTGTAAACCTTATACAATCAAGACATTTTCTTGCACCTTGCAAGAAAGTCAACTATGTTGTTATCCTCTATCTTGCACACTACAATTCTAGATACACAACATACACACACCAACACGCTATAATCCTTTATAGCAATACAAACAATCACCCAATTAAACAAATTTTGTAAAACTAAGAAGTATCTGCAAGTAATTTGAAACAATTAGACTCAAAACTAAGTTATAGTAGACTCAAAACTAAGTTATAGAGGTCTTCCCTATTTGATGAAGAAGACATGAACAATGCAAACTTCCAAAACCAGAGAAATTCACCCAAGAACTCCTTCTAGATCAAAGATCCTCTTTGAAAACAAATCTTGATTTATTTCTTGAAAAATTCAAGGCAATTATGTCTCTATAATTCACGTATTTTTCTCTCCGTATTTTTTATAAATTTCAGTATATTTCAAACTATACAGAACACGTGTATTTAACATTGTTCTAGTTTGTTTTAAACAGGTTTAAAAATCAGTTACTTCTCATCCTGTTAGTTAGTACAAATCAATTGACTTAATATTTGATAAATCTATTTACTTTTACCAAAAATAGAATTTTTAAATATGTTTTTCCAAAACAAATCTAGTTTAAATTGTTAAGGTTTGTTTGAGTATTTTTACTGATGGTTGAACTTCTGCACTTGTTTCATCAACTTCTACATACACACACACACTAAACTAGGACAAAGTCTTCATCTCTTCTTTTTCTTCACTTTGATTGAATTTGCTTCTTGCTTTACTTCATCAAATATCAAATCTATGAGATTTCTAACAATCTCCCCTTATTTGATGAAGACAATCCAGTGTGTATGGGGATTCTTCAGTATAATCTGCAAAATAAAAAGTGTGATAGCAGAATCTGATTTTTTTTTAAATAAGCTAATTGAATTTATTACTTAATCTTACCAAAAATCAATCAACTGTATCTAAAATCATATTGGTTTATTTTCTAACCAAATCTCAAGACATCAAATTCACTTAACCTTTTTTTTCTCTGCCACAGTTGCACACTTCCCTTGAGTGTCGAATTTTGTAATCACAACTCACAATGTATTTATTTTCCCATTTACCCAGTTTTCCAAACTAGTGCATCAAATTGAAAATAGAAATTATAATTTTCAGACATTTAAATTGAAAGATAAAGATTATTTCATTGATAGCTCAAAACCATTACAAGGATAGAGATAATGCAGAAACATAAACACATTAATCATGGGACACCAACAGCAAAACAATATCATCAGCAGAAAAACATTAGAAATAGGGCTAGATCAACAGAACCTAAAACTAAGCAAGACCAATACTAACCAACTAGACACATCACACTTTCTCCCTATTATATTCATTGAATATGAGAGAAAGATATAATGAATACCAGGATGAAATGACAAATATATGGTTGTGCATGTTATTCATTAGGTGATGTGTCATATGCAATCTCTGCAAGCTGCTCTTGCACTGTTTCGATTTGAAGATTCAAATGCTGGAACCTTGTAGTACAAAACTCATAGTGGTTTATCTATACCATAGTGAGATGGTCCAATTTCCCTATGAGAATTTGCTTAAATCGATAGAGGGATTCTCCTCTATCCATCTGTGGAACGAAAGGCACCATTGCCATTTCTCCTGGAGCAACTCCAATACTTGTTCCCACACTATCACCTTCTTCAACGTTTTCTTCCGCGGCAGCAACAACAACACACTCCTCTGCTTGGCTAACCTAGTGATCATCATCAATCTTCAATACAATCTTGTGGAAGGTTGTAGCAATTACCTCATGATGTGGCTTTACTATCTCTATGAGTTCCCTGTCAATATCAACACCAAAATATTCTACCAGTTTAGAAACCAAGACAACGTATGGGATCTTGTACTCTGCCAACCTTTTTGTTTTTTACCATGTTCCTTCATAACATGAATCCATTTTACATCCACTTTGTTGATGATACAATGCACGAGGATCAAATTTTTCTTAGTGAGAATGGCATAATTATGGCCTCTCGGGGTAATGAGCCATACTATTACAAATGTTGTGATCCTAGGATTCATAACCAACCCACCAACGTGGAAGCCTCTTATAGCAGCCCTAGGGTTCCTCGAATAACTTCTTAAAGGCTGCACCTTATTGAAATTCTCTAGAGTCATCGTATTTCCTTATCAAACCGTCACTCCACTAGGCTTTATCTCAACAATTATTTTCCAAACTGCAAGAGTAATGTCCATGTATACTCCTTTCACATGTGAAGTCATCTTGTCACCATCTATCTCCAGATTTGTGAAGAATACCTTCACAAGATCTGGGTAGAAGTTTCCAATTAGATTAAGGAACTTCTCGAGTTTTTGGTGCTTGAGCAACTTTCTCACCTCCAAAATTTTTCTTCCTTCAGCCATGCCAAAATAATTTAAACAATTAGTCTCAAAACTAAGTTACATAACACTTCCCTGTTTGATGAAGAAGACATGAACAATGTAGACTTCCAAAATCAGTGAAATCCACCTAAGAACTCCTTCTAGATCAAAGATCCTCTTTGAAAACAAATCTTGATTTCTATCTTGAAAATTCAAGGCACTTCTCTCTCTATAATTCATGTATTTTCCTCTCTATATTTTTTGTAAATTTAAATATATTTCAAACAGTACAAAACACGAGTATTTGACAGTGTTCTAGTTTGTTCTAAGGAATTTAAAAATCAATTACTTCTCAGCCTATTAGTTGGTACAAATCAATTGATTTAATATTTGATGAATCGATGCTTTTTTTTTTCAAGAACATAATTTTTAAAATATGTTTTTCCAAAACAGTTTCAGTTTAAATTGTTATGGTTTCTTGAGTATTTTTACTGATGGTTATGGTTAAACTTCTGCACTTGTTCCCATTAAATTCTACACACACACACACAAACACAAACACCAAACTAGGAAAAAAAATCTTCATCTCTTCTTTGTCTTCAATTCGATTGAATTTGCTTCTTGCTTGACTTCATCAAATGCTAAATATGTGAGATTTTTAATAGGAAGTTGAATTTAATAGAAATTAGGATTTTAGGTTAAATGAGTGATAAGGACAAGCAACGCCACTTCCATGAAGAAGGATAAGCTATGGAGATGCTATAAGGGGATGGAAAAATCCTTGATAAGTCTAGTAGTTGATTCAGCTAAGAACCTAGGAGATTCACTCTCACCAATTTGCAAAATGCATAATGTGTCCTTCTTAATTCCCAAAATGTTTAAATACAAATTTAGGTTATAAGTTTGTCTCATTTGAAAGTAAATAAAAGAAAATTAAAATTCTTATTAGTCTTTCTCCTAGTTCTCTAAGCTCATTAGTATGTAATCAGCCTAGTCTCCTCCATATGGTTGGCCTTCAATAGTTTGGCTTTCAGCAGATCGGTCACTTTGTATTGCAATGCTTCTTGAGTCTTCGTAAGCTTTTCTCTGGTCATGGACCCACCTAAGTTTTGAATTGGATGTTTGGACTTCATTTTTTGCTTTGTGGGCTTGGGCTTTATCATCATGGCCTCATGGAGCTAGGCTTGGATGTCCACATCATAGTCACTCTTCACTAACCCCTTGACTATTCTTTACTCAAGCCACTTCTAGTTCACACTAAATATTCTTTGCACCTAGCCACTCTTAGCTAACCAAGTATTCTTTCGAATCTCAGCTACTCATAGTTGAATCCATCAAGGAGAATTCTTTCCCTAGCCACTCTTAGCTCAACCAAGTATTCTTTACAAAGTCACTCATGACTTAACTAAGTATTCTTTGGACACTTAACCGTTCTTGACTACTCCCTTTAATATTGTTTTCCAAGGTCTGAAGGTTTGATCAACAAATCATCGGATCTAACGATTAAGGGGGATTACATCTTACGACAACTATAAGGTTTCAGTTTTCTCTCCTAGTTTAGATCTTCATGCATTCTAAGAAGAGTTTGCATCTTTTGACGTGCATAAGGTTAAGCACTCTTTTCTAGGTACTTGTATAAACACTTTTGATGTTCTCTTTCAAGATCTAATGGATCCATATATCTGGTAATTCTCTAAACTATGGATCCTTTTCTAAAACTTTGAGCATTGCTCAACATCTAAGTAACATTTTGGCATAGTATGTCTTCTCTTCTCTCTTTTTTCTTCTTGGTGACGGGCTTAATTTGGAGAATTCATGATTCACGTATTAAATACATTATTAAACTTAATTCTCTTGATTTTTTTAAAAATAATTTTCGACAAGATGAAAAACATTAAGAAAGATTTGAAATGCATTAAACTTATTTTTTTATAACATATGCTCACATGACACAATGAATCAATAAAAGTAACAAACCCTTTTTCCTTAAAGAAATATTTTAAAACAAAATCCTAATTAGAGTGAATTAAATCAAAAAGGAAAATACTCTTTTTTTTATTGGGATAAGATACATGGTGGTTTTGATACAGTATAAAATAGTTCCAGAATAAAAACCAACATAGAATTTAACTTTGGAGACAAATAAGATAACACCTGAATATATTTTTAACAGAAAAGTTTAAATTGAAAAAATTCAGTTATTTAGTTTTTATTTTTATAATAACAACCACCAACTCTCTCTCTAAGAAGATATTTTGTTTTATTTTTATAAAAGCTACCAAATCTTTCTCTCACACACAAAAGTTGTTCTTCCACATTTATTTTCTTTCTCTCTAAAAGTATACCTTCCTTCCTTATCAAAATGATGATCGGTGGTCACTTTTATATTCCTAGCATCGGGTAAAGCAAAAATGTCCGATCAGATTCTTAAACAGAGTTAGATTGCTCGTGATTTTAGATTTTTGGAACTCCTTTAAGTATCTCTACTCTATAGAGGTAGGGAAGCTAATTGTATGTTTATCTTATGTTAGTTTGAAATAGTGATTTATCTAAAATGTTGATTTTGGTAAAGGAAACTAATTGTATGTTTTTTATGTATTGTAATTATTTGTTTTATTAAGTATGAATTGGATGAATTTAAAATAAATTGAGTGAATGTTTATATATGATGTAGTATCAATTTTTGTGAATAATATGGAATGGTGATCGAGACATAGTATCTTCAAACAAGGAGATACTAGTGTTGAGATTGTTAGGATGTTTATTGTTTTAGGATTTGATGTAAAGAGGTATCCTAACTCTACTCGTACATTGAATTCAGATAGATGGAGATTACCGAGGGGCGATTGGTTAAAGTCAAAGGAGGTTCATATGGACATGTCCGAGGTTTTAAATATGAGTTGATCAGAATAGTAAATATGGATTAACCTTGTGCATATAGGAACTGATTCGAGGTTTGAAATATGAACTAATCAAAATAGACTGTATCCGAGGTTTGAAATAGGAACTGATTGGAAAAAATGGATGATATATGACAGGTGCACACCTCTAAGTCTAACTCAATGCATAAGTCTTCCAAAAGTAGAGAGTCTAGTGTCCTTGTATATGAGTCAACATATGTATGATATGAGCTGAATTATGAAATCTTAATTTGTTGTGATTTGGCTGAAAGAGAAATTTAATTTATGAAAATACATTTTTTTAAACTCTCTAGCTTATCCTTCTTTTTGTACGATATTTTTTTGTTTTTAAATTTATGACGATCGTGTATTATACGTGAACAGAGGATTTGACAGGTGATGTGACTCTTTAGTGAGCTGATGGAGAGGTTTAATTTTATTTTATTTTGTGGTTGTAAGAAGAAGATATTTTGAGGAAGACAATAAGCTGACTATTGCTCGATTTTTTAGTAGCTTGAACAGTGATATAAGAGATCTTGTCGAGCTGTAAGAATATGTTGAGATGGAAGATTTGTTAAATAAGGCCACTCAAGTTAATCAACAACACAAGAGGAAAAGTATTGTAAGAATGAACTCTTCCTATTTTAACCCAACAAGTAGGAGGGACAAGTCTAGAAAGGAGGGATCCTCATCCTTCAAACTTACTAAGGTAATTCCACATGGAAAAGCTCCAAAGAGTTCCAACGAGAAAACCACTAAAATTGGGATGTAAAGTGCTTTAGGTGCTTAGAAAGAGACATTATGCTTCTGAGTGTCCTACTAAAAGAATTGTCACCCTTAAGGATAATGGAAAATACCAATGAGACTTCAGTTAGTGAAGAAGATGAAGAGGAAGCAATGGAAGGTAACTTATTAAAATCTTTAGAAGGTTATTGGGAAGTCAACTACAAGCTTTAGACAAATCCCAAAAAGAGAACACTTTTCATACTAGATGTTATATCAATGGAAAATTGTGTTCTTTGATTGTTGATAGTGGAAGTTATACCCATGTGACTAGCTCTAGACTAGTGTCCAAATTAAATTTGGATACTAAGCCACATCCTAGGCTATACAAACTTCAATGGCTTAGTGAATAAGCAAGTGGAGGTGTGCCTTTCCATGGAACAATCTACTGACAAGGTTCTATGTGATGTAGTTCCAATAAAGGCAATTCATATCTTATTAGACATATCATGACAATATGATACAAGGACAATCTATAGTAGGTTCAATAAGATTTCTTTCATACACAATGAGAAGAAACTTATTCTTAAATCATTATCTCCTAGAGAGGTTTATGAGGACCAAATAAAATTGAGAGCAAGAAGAATTCAAGAGAAAGGAGAAAAAAAGTGAAACACATAAAAAAAATGAAAAAAAAAAAGTGAAATACATCGTTAAAGAAGCAAGAGTGAAACACTTGAGAGCAAAACAAGTTGTTTGGTGAGAGAGAGTAAGGTGAACAAGGTGTTGTTGGACAATAAGCCACTTTACTTATTGTTTTGCAAAAATAATATTTTGATTGCTAATAACTCTAATAAACCTATTGTTCCTGCTAGTGTTGAGTTTCTTTTGCAAAAATATAAGGATGTGTTCCCAAAGAAATCCCAAATGGCTACCACCGTCAAGGGAATTGAGCATCACATTGATCGCATTCTTGAAGCTTCTTTACCCAATCGACCAGCTTATAGGAGCAATCCCCAAGAGACTCAAGAATTCAAAAACAAGTTGATAAATTGATGAGCAAAGGGTGGCTGCAAGAGAGCATGAGACTGCAGTGCTCTCAATAATATCACAATTAAATACAAACATCCTATTCTCAGGTTAGATGATCTCTTTAATGAGTTACATGGTGATTATATGTTTTCTAAGGTTGATTTTAAAAGCACGTACCACCAAATTAGGATAACAAAAGGGGATGAGTGAAAAATTGCATTTAAAACTAAGTATGGTTTGTAAGAACGGCGAGTAATACCTTTGAGCTAACTAATGCCCCAAGCACTTTTATGAGATTAATGAACCATGTCTTAAGAGAATTTTTGGGCAAATTTGTTAATGCATATTTCGATGACATTCTGATTTATAGCATTAATATTGATTTGCATGTTGAACATTTGAGTGTTGTAATGAGTGTGCTTAGAAAAGAAAAATTATTTGCTAATCTTAAAAAATGTACCTTTTGAACTGACCATGTTGTATTTCTGGTATTTGTTGTGAGTGCTAAAGGGGTACAAGTGGATGGAGAAAAGATTAGAGGCATTCAAGAGTGGCCTACACCTAAAAATTGTGAGTAAAGTGAAAATTTTTCATGGTTTAGCCAGTTTCTATAAGAGGTTTGTTAGGGATTTTAATACTTTGGTTGCACCTCTTAATGAGATAGCTAAAAAGTATGTGAGATTTAAGTGGAAAGAGAAACAATAGTAAACCTTTGTTGCCCTTAAACATAAGCTAACTAATGTTTTCATTCTTGCATTGCCAAATTTTACAAAATCTTTTGAAGTTGAATGTGATGCATCTGATGTGGGCATTGAGGCTATTTTAATCTAGGAGGGACACCTAATTGCTTATTTTAGTGAAAAATTGAATTGGGGTTTCCCTATGTTAGCACCAGTAGCTGTTGGATATGATTTGGTGAAATCAACACAAGAGTAAAGTCTACAATGGATCCTAGCTACAACATGAAGTGCATATAGACTTGAGGAGCTTGATAAAGTATTGGTCCTAGACTAGGTAGGGTGTGTGGTTGTGAGTTGTGTCTCTGATTTAAAATCATATGATTGCATGATTGATTATTCAAAAGTAAGCTACAAAGATAAATTTGCTTAATAATATTGTTCAAAAGATTTTAAGAGTAAAGCAAATCAGATTTTGTGAATCAAATTCAGAAAAGTAATCAGTAAACTGTTTTTAAAATTTGAACCTGATATATTTTCTGATTAAGTAACAGGATGATGTCAATTGATTGAATGGTAACTCAATTGATTGAAGTCTTAACGGTCAAAAATAACATTTTTTCTATATAAAGGGACATGCACATGTTTTCCAAAAAAACAAGAAGTACATAAATCATATTGAGCGAATTTTGTGTGAAATACTTGAGAGAAAAACGAGCGCAAACCTTGTGATCGATTGAGCAATTGTTTTTCAACAAGAAAACTATTCTTGGAGTTTTACTATTGAATTCATCTACTGCTACCTCTGATATTGAATCAGAGCTAAGTGTTCCACTCTGTTCTTAATATATTGTATAATCTGTTGAGTGAAATTATTGTGTATTGTTTGTATTCTTGATACATTTCTTGTACTGGAACTGAAGGTTACAAGTTACTGAGGGTTGTAATTGTAACTAGTTGTTTACGGAGGTTTTTGCATTGGTTTTACACCTACCGTAGGGTTCAGTAGTGTGTGGTTTCTACGGGGAGCAGTGTGTACTGTGGGGAGCAGTGTGTACTGCGGAGAGCAGTATTGTATCTTGTAAAACTGACCTTGGTGATCTTTTAGTTGAAATTTTTACTAGTTTACAAAGGACTGGACGTAGACCTTGAGGAAGGGTGAACAAGGATAAAATCTTGTGTTCTTGATCTTTCTTTCTCTCTTCTTGAACGCATTTGAGTTTTTGTTTTCGCACGATCAACAAGTAGCTCTTCACGCTTACTATTTAATAATTCAACTGATATTCTGTGTGTCTAAACTTGTTATTTCATCTGAGTAATTGACTGATAGTGTTATTAATCGAATTAACACATTAACTAGTTTCTATTAACATTGTTGAACAAAAGAACATTTGTATAACATTCTTTCTTGAGATAAGTTGCAATTTCTTGGAGTGTTCATTATCTGATTATTTCTGTGTTGTTCTGTTATTCATCTTAACTGAGTAAATTGCTTTCACTTGTTGTTCTGATAATATTTAGATCAACTGCAATAATTGTTTGTTTGTGTGCACTGAACTGGCTATCAAGAATATGTGACTTCAGTGAATTGTATTGTGCTATTTCAGTTTCTGATAAATCTGTATAATTGACTTAATTTTTTCTTTGACATACTGATTCTTGTTGTGTAATTTTGAATTGCGTTTATCAGTGAATTGGTAAAGAATATTCATTCAATCTTTCATACTTTCCAATATTTGAAAAAAAATTTTGAAAACTTTTTAATAGTTCAATTCACCCCCTATTGAACTCAGCCTAAACCTATTTTCTACATCCTAAACTATCCAACTTATGACAACAAATTGTATGCTTTAGTGTGTACATTATAAACTCGGCAGCATTATCTTTTGCCCAAAGAATTTGTAATTCATAGTGACCATGAATCTCTTAAATATTTGAAAGGACAAGGTAAGTTGAATAAAAGGCATGCCAAGTAGGTTGAGTTCCTTAAACAATTTTTATATGTCATTAAACATAAAAAGAGAAAAGAAAACATTATTGTTGATGCGTTATCTAGACAACATGCATTACATGTGACATTTTTTGATACAAAAGACTTCAGAAACATTGCATGAGTATTTCAATTGGCCCTGTAATATGACGTGCATAAATTTTGTGCATTACATTGTAAAAAGACAAAATCAAAAGTGATATCACATAGTCTTTTATATGCCCTTGCTTATACCTAAATGTTCTTGGATTAACATTTTTATGGACTTTGTCTTAGGATTGCCACGAATAAAAAGTGTCAAGAATTTTGCTTTTGTTATTGTTAATAGGTTTTCAAAAATGACACATTTCATACCTTACAAGAAGATAAATGATGTTTGTCATGTAACTGACCTATTTTTTAGGGAATTGTGAGATTTCATGGAGTGTCTAGAAGTATTATAAGTGATAGGGACACTAAGTTTCTAGGCTTAGTGCTAAATTACTTTTCTCTACTACTTGTCATCCGCAAACTAATAAGCAAACTAAAGTAGTGAATAAGACTTTAGGCACTTTGCTTAAGGATGTTTTAAAGAAGAATCTTAAGTCTTCGAAGGAATGTTTGTCTCATGTAAAATTTGCTTATAATAGGATTGTTTATATCAAAATTAATTGTTCACCACTTGAAATTGTGTATGGATTTAATCTTTTAATACTGCTTGATTTATTGTTTATGCCTGATATTTCTATTTTTAAGCATAAGGATGCACAGGCCAAAGTCGATTATGTGAAGAAGTTTCATGAGCGTGTGAAGGCACAAATTGAAAAGAAAAATGAGAGTTGTGTCCAGCAAGCTAATAAAGGAAGAAAGAAAATTGTTTTTAAACCCATTGATTGGGTTTGGGTTCATAAGTGGAAACAAAAATTCTCTAAGCAAAGGAAGTCCAAACTCCAGCCAAGAGGAGGTGGTCCTTTTCAAGTGTTGGAGAGAATTAATGATAATGCTTATAAAATTTATCTATTTGGTGAGTACAGAGTGAGTGTCACTTTTAATGTATCTGATTTATCTCTTTTTGTTGTAGGAAATGATTTTTAATATTTGAGGACAAATGCTTTCCAAGAAGGGGGCAATAATGTGGACATCCAAAGCCAACTCTACGAGACCCGTGATGAGGAAGTTCAAGCCCACAAAGTAAAAAATGAAGTTCAGAATCTAATTCAAGACTTAGGTGGGCTCATGACTAGAGAAAAGCCTAGGAAAATTCAAGAAGCTCTATAGTACAAAGTGATGAAGGCTCAACTATTGAAAGACAACCATATAGAGAAAATTAGGCTGATTACATATCTAATGAGGTTGGAGAACTGAGAGAAGGTTAATAAAGAATTTATTTTATTCCAAATGAGGGAAACTCATAACCTAAATCGTATTTAAACATTTTCAGAAATTAAGAAGGACATACAATACATTTTTGCAAAATTGGTGAGAGTGAATCTTATGGGTTCTTTGTTGAACCAACTCTTAGACTAATCAATAATTTTTCATTCTCTTGTGGCATCTCTGCAACTTATCTTCTTTCATGGAAGTGGCATTGCTTCTTCCTGTCACCCATTTTACTTGAAATCCTACTTTTCAATTTTCCTACCCTAGACAAGTTTGTTCTTGAATCCCAACAGACAAGTCCAAATCATTATTAAAAATAATGGTATTAAGTGATGATTGAGAAGGACCTAATTAAGATGACTCACATTAAAGCATTGTATTAGTCATTTAACTCATATGTTTATGGCTATAAGAAGTAGCAATGATAGTTCAAGCAGATTTTATATGACATTTTGGGTGTCAAGAATAAGAAGAGCGATAAACTCAACTAATAGTACAAGTAAAACATATTGGACATAACTAATATCCTCTATAAAAAGAGGGAAGAAAGAGTTAGTTCAAAGAAGTGACATTAGCAAACGTATAGTACCTCTTGGTTTCAGAAAAGTAACACTAATATCCTTTTTTTAAGGCGAGAATATCCTATGAAAATGCATTTAATGTATAGCTGAGAGTTTATCTAAACCTAGAGACGTGTCATGAAAAAAAACATACACAATAGGAGAGAAATATGGAAGAGAGGTTTCTTTAGAAATAGAATGAAGTAAGAAAACTTATTTTCAAGTAATAAGAAGTCATTTTTTTAATGAGAAAACAACAATTTCGGATGACATCGATGATAGACAAGTACATTTGCACCAAGCAATAAGGTACAAGCACTTTGAACTAAATGTTTATTTTTTTTTCTTTACTATAACATTTTGTTGAGATGTGTGGAACTAAATGTTTATTTTTTTTTCTTTACTATAACATTTTGTTGAGATGTGTGAGCTCAACTAAATTAATATAAAAATATCAAATGTGTTTTAAAGATTAGAGAAAACAAAGCAAAAGTATTCTTTGACATTATCGCTTCCTAAATTTTGATAACTTTATCAAATAATAAAATATCTAAAATAAAAAATACAAGACATAGTTAAGTCCTAAAATATCATATGGATGATAGAAAAAATAAAATTACATATAGATTGAATGTCTAGGAAAATAATATCTAATGTATTTTCTTAGTTGACATGATTCACGTCCTAAAATACGTCCTAAAGTTAGAAGTCTACTAAGTTGAGTAACCATCTTTTCTAATTTTGACAAGTAAGCACGACCTTAATGTTCATATAAAAAATTCAAAAATAAAGATGTAAAACAAGATACATGTAAGCCAGTTCCAAAGTAGTACATGCCTCTATATTTATGTCCTTCACCAACAATCAAATCTTACCATATTTATGTATAACATAAGATTTTAACATCAAAGGATACTAAAATATTTAATAATTTTGTTAATTGAATTAAAGAAGTGTGATTGAAATAATAGGTAGATCTATTGGTTATGGTTAAAAGATGAGGCACTTTAGTAAAGGAGAGATAAGATAATAGAGAGACATCATTAGAGATGTGATTACAAGCATCTAAGTCAATTATTCATGAAATTTGACTTTCCATAAATTTTTGAATGTAAGTTTGGAGTTGTAAATGATTGTACTATGTAGTTAAATTTCAACCTCATTTTCTTGATACTCTTTATCAAAAAACTTGAATTCAACAACCTTAGTTTTGAAGTCATATGAATAATAGAAATTTTCTAAGATATGATCCATTTTTTCGCAATACGTATATTAAAGATATCCTCTACCACTATGTCCTTCTCAAATTCTATATACTTTGACTAAAAATACAGTCGATTCTTGAAAATTTCCATCCTTAAAAGCTAAAACACAAAAAAAATTGTATAATTAGACTTTCCATGGCTAGAACTTTTTCATTAGTTAGGATGTAATCCCTAATATAGCCATAATCAAATTTCATTGCATAGAATATCATAACCATATAAAATGTGATCAACATCTTGATTTTTTTTAGGGAATCAACTTTTAAAAACATCATTAATTCTTCAGCAACAAAATAAAAGACATCATATCATGTTTTTTTTGTTTAAGAGATGCTAGCTTGTAGACATAATCATAAAGACTTTAAATATTGTTTGCAAAGATATTTGAGCCTTCTTCCAAAAAGTTGTGCAAATTTTGAAAGTTCTAGGGTTTCAATACATTGAGTTCCACCAATTTCTATAATAGAGCATAGGGTTGAACATTCAACCTTCACCATTATACAAAGTTTTCTAAAGAGATCACACTTACATCTTTTATAATTGAACCCTTGGCTAAGAAACCAAAGTTCCACAAAGAATGCCCAACAAAAATAACTTTTTCTCATTAAGCTTTTTCAATGTAACTATGGAGAGGTTGAAAAACATTGTGTTGGTCTCGAAGTCATCTATAAAAATCATGTTAGAACAAAAATACAACATCCTAAATGTTTTAATTATGTGCTTAAACACAACAAGTTGGAAGCTTGAAATACATGAAATAGCTATATCTAACAAATGCTAATAAGATCACAAATACATATGCTTCATCTGAAGAACGATAAAATCATTAATACATATGCTATCTAGCAAATGATAAAGCCAAGTTTTACTTTGTTTGATAAGTGAACTGAAGATTATTCAGATAATAAGTATAAACCAAGACTTCAAGCTAAAACCCATGAACAGTATTCCAAAAGCTTAAGTATGAAGATATAAAGAATGTCCTTTATGTCTGTTGTAGGAAGATCCGTGCCAAGCAACAACGTTCAAAAATATCTTAAGATATGAGTTAAAGCTGAAATGACTTCTAACTTCTCTAACATGACTAGTTTCAACTCTGACTAAGTTGTTTATCTTGTACGATGTGCACTTTTAACAAATGTTTGGTGTAAAAAGTTTATTATCAAGAAAGATAAGTACTACCAACTATTAAAGAGTTTGTGTAAAAAGAGTATATAATGTTTTTTTAATATAAGAACTCATCAAATGATAGCAAAAAAAGAAATAAAACAACAAAGAGAGTTCAAAGCTACTCAATGGAAGGAATACAACAACTACACTTCAAGAGCTTATAAAAAGACATGCTTCGAAGAAGAGAAGACAAGAAAAGTGAGTCATATTTTGCAACAGATGAAATTTTACTGAATTTTTTCTATGCCTAAGGCTTTCTAAGAACATTATTCGTGTTCACTCCTGCCTACTAGCAAAGAGAGCTTAAATCTTGTATATTTCAAATGACACTGCCCTTTCTAATAAGCAAAAACTAGTGATTTATTGATTACTTATATTTTGTGTCAATGTTGAGCCAATCAAGAATGGCTAGTATCAAAATACTCCATGTTGAGCCAAGAGTAGCTAGTGTCAAGAATATTTAGTGTTGAACAAAGAGTTGGTAGTATCAAGAATACTCAGTGTTGAGCCAAGAGTGGCTAGTGTAAAGAATACTTAATGTTGAGCCAACAATTTCTAATATTAAAAACATTCAATGTTAGTCAAGAATAACTTGATCAAAGAGTACTCATTGTACATCGTAGCAGTATAATACTTAGTCAAATTTGATTAGTTAGTCAAGAATTGAACACAGTTTATAAGATTAGACTAATCAATATAAAAATACTAAATATCTTTTTCTTTTCTATAATCTTTTGTATTGGATGTTATACAATTGTTTAACCAACTAAAGAAGGAAGGAAAACTTAAAATTAATCTTATGAAGATTTTTTAGCCTTTTCCTATACTTATATTGTCTGACGTCAACTAAACAAGCAATATCAACAAAAAACTATAAAATCTTTGAAACACAATTCAATCATCCCTTCTTATGTTATTTCCTATTTTTCACATCACAAAACAAAAACAAATGCCCAACAATACAAGGGAATAGAACCTAAGAGAGGGTGGGGAGATCTTCCTTTTAACCAAGATCGGGGAAGTCTAGCAAGTCCCACAAACAAAACCCAAAGCAATAGTGACATGTGGGTTTCACATGCTTGAGTTTCAGCGTAATGAAAGGTGGCATGTGGAGACACATGCAACTATTTCTCACTATAACATTGTTGGGGTTATTGATACACTTGTGAAAGGTTGTTTAGGACCTTGATCAACTCAATAGGAGATGAAAAAGACAACCTATTCGCAAGAACAAACCATTAAAAACAATAAGCATTCATCAATGAAGAAAACACAAGTACAAAACAATAAGACAAATAGAACTGAAAACTAAAATTTCAAGAATAAGTATAATACAAGTCACCAATTGACAAAGCCTGTCAATATAAGACCCAAAACAAAATAATTCTCTATTTCATTCATCTATGAAAACGTACAAAAGGAGACACTTCTTTTATAGATGCAATTCTCATCCTAGAAGAGTGTGAAAGGTCAAAAATAATTAACAAAGTTAATCCAAGTTAAGTGTCTTAATCACTTAAAATTAGGGAAGTCACATGGTCATTTCTGAAAATTAAGAAAAAGCAACCATTACAAAAGATGACATGGCATGGAGTCACATGGAACATGTACTTGAGTAGTTTCAAGTGCCATGGAGCTCTCTCTCAAGTTATAAACCTCTAATGTCTTTCTTCTCTCAAGTTCTATACAAATTCTAAGACTCTTCAAGCTCTATTCTTTTTATCTCTTTTTCTAAAGTCTTGGTTTGTCTTTTAGTTTTGACTTTTTTCATTTGCTTCTTTAATTTGTTTTCTTTATCTCTTCTTGCTAAAGTTCTTTTTATTTCTTTATGTATTTTTTTTCTTGTTTCTTAAGAGCCTCATCCTCATATGTATCAGTTAATTATAACTCAAGAAGACGATTTAGACCCAGTGGTTACTGAGCGAAACTAGATGGACAACGATGACTTGCTCTAAGACCAACTTAAGAAAATAAAGAACAAATAAAAAATACATTGAGAACTTAAAAAGATCTCCCTTAGTTGGTTATATTTATATATAACAAACGTGTGATGTAGTGATGAAAAAAGAAAAAGTAAAAGACAAGTAATTGTAAGTGTAAATAAGTATTATCGAAAAACAAATTTTGAATAAAGCTTTTTTGGTATACCATAAACCTATTCTAATGAACATCATCACCATCATTGTTGTCATTCAATTGAACTTTGTTTTTAAGATTAGGAAAAAATTTTTAAGCGATATAATTACAAAAAGTAAAATTAGTCATTCTCTCCCTTACTCAAAGTAAAATTGTGTTGTATAACACATAATAAGGTTTAAAAGCATTAAATACACCATTTAACTAGTGCTTAAGAAACTACATTATTACTTGAACATTAACATGTAGTTACATGGTCACACACATTTTAAAACTCTATACATAAGAGTCAAACTTTATGCTTGAACAATCATATTGTCACCTAAGTTCATCTATTTAAAAAAAAATTATGTTTAGTCTCATTCTCGAACTTCAAGTTATTATTTGAATACTTATATTAACATTTGAATAATAATAACTAATGCATGCACTCATGAAATCATATTTTGAGTATAATATTTCAAGTGTTATTTGAACAATATCAATCCAAATAGCAAATATTAAATAAAACAAACATACAAATTCCTTCTTAATAACTTGTATACTAAGAAACTTTTTCCAAAATGTTACTTGATTATACTAATTTCCTTAACAACATATAAACATGTTCATATCTTCCACCATCATTTACATGTCTAAACAATGCTACATTTAATAGACTATTATTAAATCCTCCTTTGTTTAATTCTAGAAATCAAATGGAGTTTCTAGTAACTTCCAAATACCAAACCCAAAGAATAACATATATACACGTATAATATATACACCCAAATCATCTTCCTTTACAAAATATCTAAATTAAAGAAAGAAAATAAATTAAGTCTCTGATAAGAAATAATACCTGGATAAAAAATCTAGTCACCTCATTTTAATCTTCAGCTTGCCACCTCTCCAAGGATATAATCTGAAAACACAATAATATTCAGATTGTTTTCTGTTCCTAAAAAAAGTTTAAAAAAAATTGAAGTTCAAATAAATAATATTTCAATAAAATAAATTATAAACATCTCTATTTTATTTAAAAATTTTCTATTCTCTTATTTATTTAAAATTTACTTCTAAAACATTACATTTTAGTTGAGAATGTTGGAAAAAAAAAAAAAAACAGCTCATATGTGATGCTTCGTGAACATAAGAACCTATCATATTAATTCATACTTACTCAATTATCTTTTTTCTCTTATTGCTTCTTTATTTCTTTTCAACTAAACACCTTTAATATCTATTTAATTTCTCATCTATTTTCATAGTCTTATTTTCATTCAACCATTTCTCCTGACAAACAACAGATAACTTAAATCTTCTCTCTTGCCAAACATATATGACCTTACTAATGGAGGTATTCATTGATTAAATAGATTTAATTATATAACTATCTATCACTTTTGTTACGTCACCTCACTCAATCACCACAGAAAATCAGCAAGAAAGAGGGGTACATTTAATATACCTCGTTAAATTAATTGCTTTCTGAAAAGGAACACACAAAAAAAACTACTTGCTTTCTAAGGAAGAACACACAAAAAAAACTACGGGTACTTTCACATAGGATACACCTGTCAGAACTTACAAATTCAACAATCCCTCTCTTACTAATTTGGTCTTATTAATCTCTCATTTTTTAACAACCTTATTCAGCTCCTCATTATTCGCTTTCCTTAATATTTTTTTTATAATATATTTTTAATTCATTTTTCTGATTCTTCTCCTATTGAATTGATTCTAACATTACTTTCCTTCCCAAAATCCACCTTGTCCTTGTCCTGAAGTGGAATTTAGGAAACTGTTCTGGTATGATTGTTGCATCTTTCACCTAACAGCTTTTCTTCCACTTCTTTCCACTCTATCAGCACCTACATCACCCTATTTGCGTCAACCCTTTTTTTCTGTTAATTCAATTCTTGAGTTTGCAACACCTGCATTGGTACATTGTTTCTCCTCGCACTTGTAAGCTTGGTGGTAATTTTAATTCCACATATTCATTCTCGATAATCCATTTAAGTTGAGAAATATGAAATATTATATGTATCTGAACATCTTCAAGTAATTGTAGCCTATAAGCCACCTGTCCATTTGAGCTATTACTCTGAAAAGATCGTAGTATCGTGCAGCCAATTTGGAATTGATCCTCGTTGGCATTGATTGTTGTTTGTGATGCCTAATCTTTGAATAAATTTCATTTCCTACCATTATTTTTGCTGAGCTTTTGTGACGGTTAGCAAACTTAGACATTTGATCTTGTGTTCGTTGTAAATGAAATTTAAGTTGTTTCAAAACTTCATCCCTAATCATTAAATCTTGCACCACCGCCTTTATTCTCGTCTCTCCTAGAATGTAACGAGTCAATGATGGTGGTGCTCTCCCAACACCACTTCAAAAGGAGTGTATTTCGCAGCTTCTTGATAACTGGTGTTGTATCAATGCTCTGTCCATAGCATAAATTGCATCCAAGTCTTTGGCTGTTCTGAACAAAAACACCTCATATGTTTCCAAAATTATGTTCAAAATCTCTATTTGCCCATCTAATTCTGGATGATAAGTTGTGCTCATATTTAACTTCATTCCTTGTAATCTGAACAACTCCTTCCAAAACAAACTCATGAAGAGAGGATCTTTATCACTTACAATAGAGGTCGGAGTTCTATACAGCCGAACCATCTTCTTCACAAATATCTCTACCATAGACCTTGTTGAATAAGGATGCTTAAGTGGGATAAAATGACCATCATTGCAGAGTCTATCCACCACTACAAAAATGACATCAAAACCATTAAATTTAGGTAATCTAATGATAAAATCCATACTAATCTATTCCTATATAGCTGCTGGAATCGGTAAGAGTTGCAACAATCCTTAAGGTGAATTGGCCAAATATTTACTTTGTTGGCACACATGACAAGTAGTGACAAATTCAGTGACTTCTTTATTCCTTTCCAATGTATAGATTTTGCAATCCTTTTAAGAGTGTGGAACACGCAGAAATGGCCCCCAATGGATGTAATGTGAAATTCTTATACTAAAGTAGGAATCCAAACTAAATTTGCTGACAATACCAATTTGCCTTTATAATGAAGTCTACCGTTCTCTAAAGTATAATTCCCATTGGATTTAAGATTTTGTATCAATTCTGTGATAATCTTCTGCAGTTCACTATCATTGTGAATTTCCTTTTCAATCTCCTTCTGATTTTGTCAGTAAGGACGTGATATAAAACTCAGCTCCATTGTATTTCCTTCTTCTCCAAAAACCCGAGTCAATGCGTCAACCGCCCTATTAGTGGCTCATGATTTGTATATATTGTCAAACTCGTAAGCTAATAATTTGGCCAACCAATTTTATTGATTTTGAGTTGTAATTCTTTGTTCTAACAAATGCCTCAAACTCTTCTAGTCAGTACACACTGAACCTCCTTCCCACCAAATATGGTCTCCAATGGCCAACACTAAAGCTATTAGTTCCTTCTCATAAATTGATTTAGATAGTGAAGTTTGGCCAATGCATTGCTAAAGAAAGGAATTGGCTTCTTGTCCTGAGATAACACAACACTAATACCTTTCCCTGACGCGTCACATTCTATACAAAAAGGCTTGCTAAAATTAAGCGACCTTAGAACAGGTGATGTGGTGAGTGCTTCCTTCAACTATCGTGTTTTTATTTATTCATTCAAAACTTTCCTTCTTCAGTAATTGTGTAAAGGGTCTCACTATCTTCTCATAATTATAGATAAATCTTTGATAATATCCTGTCAAGTCCAAGAAGCCCCTTAAGAACTTTAATTCTTGGGTATTGGCCATTGTTCAATAATTGTAAGCTTTTGGAGATCCATTTTAACTCCTTCAGAGATGATATGCCTCAAATACTGCATTTATTTCTTCTCGAAATCACATTTCTTTCCATTAGCAAAGAATTTATGTTTGAATAGGGTCTTAAGTACTAATTTAATCTGGCTCAAGTGTTCCTCTCAGGTCTTGCCATATATCAGTACATTGTTAAAAAGCACTAAGACAAACTTCCTCAAATATGACTACAAAGTCAAATTCATAGCACCTTGGAAAGTAGTTGGTGCATTGGTGAGTCCAAAAGACATCACCAATCATTCATAGTGTCCATGATACGTGCGAAAAGTCATTTTGTGTATATCTTCTTTTATCATTCGTATTTGATGATATCTTGCCCGAAAATCCACCTTTAAAAAGTAACATGCTCCATACAATTCATCCAACAACTCCTCTATCACTGGAGTAGGGAATTCATCAAGAATTGTGACTTTATTTAAGGCCCTGTAATCAATGCAAAATCTCCAACTCCCATCTTTCTTTTTCACGACTTGAGAAAGGGTTATTTCTCGGTCTAATTATCCCAACCCTTAGCATTTCCTACACTTGTTTTTCAATCTCTACCTTTATCACATAAGGGTATCTATATAGTCTCACATTCATAGCTTCAATTCCTTCTTTCAAAGGAATTTTATGGTCTCCTCCTCTACTAAGAGGTAGCTCTTTGTTTTCTTCAAAAACTCCTTAGCATTCTCTCAACATTTCTTCCAGTTGCCTTCTCTATTCTAGAGTCAACCGCGCCACCTCCAAATTTACATCCCCAATACTTGCATTTTCAGCATCCCAAAACACAAAAATAGTTTCTATTTTTATCTTTTTCCAATGCTCGAGGAGTCACTAAATTTTCCTCAACGAAAGATCTTCTTGTATATGTACCATATCTCCCTTATACTAAAAAGTTAAGAGCAGTGTTTTCTAATTTTCCTTCACATCTCCTAACGAGACCAACCATGTAACCCCTAAAATCACATCCACTCATCCTAATTCAAAAAGATAAAATATTTCTTTGATAGTATGTTTCTCTAATTTCACTATCACTTTTTTGCAACATCCTCTAGTGTCTCTTTAAAACCCATCACCTAATGTGACATTATACGAAGGTGTGTCTTCCATATCTCTTTCACCAAATCTGTTGATATGAAGTTGTGGTTGGCTTTACTATCTATCAATATTAACACCTTCCTCCCTCTAATCATTCCCTGCATCTTCATGGTATGTGATTTGGTTAACCCCTGCTGACACCTCAGACAAACTCATTTGGGGCTTCTTTCGTGTCCTGACCTTCACTCTCCCATTCTACCGCTTCTTCTTCAATCTCTCCCTATATTTGGGTTTCTTCTTCCAATTCCTCCTCTTTTTCCCCACATATCACAACCCTCAAATTTTTATAAAGACATTTATGTCTGTAACTGTAGAGTTCTCCGCAATGAAAACAGCAACCCACATCCCATCTTTTCACGTATTCAAGATATAGCAAGGTTCTAGCTGTCCCCACTACTCCGTACGTATTGGATCTCATTTCTCTTGCAGCATTGAAAGGTTCCTTCCTCTCATTACTAACAGTACTGGATTGTCCTGTTATACTGATTCGTTTATAGTTTTCCAACTTTGCAATCACTCCTGAACCCCCTGTGTATCGAAAATGAGAATGCCGAGAGCTCTCATCAACTCCTTAGGGTCATGTGAACGAATTTGATGTCTAATTTTGAGTTGTAATCCCACCAAGAAATACCCCATCAATTATTCTTCCATAAGGATTTGGGCTTCAAATACCAACAGCTCCTGGATATACTCTTCCACGCTCTCAAATGCTCAAAAACTAAGCTTCTATAACGTCCACCGAATCTTTGAATCAACGCTTCAATAAAACTCTCCCAAGATTGATTCTTTGTGCTCTATTTCCAAAACTGAAACCAGTTGGCATTACCTTCCATAGGTTATCTTTAATTGTCCATGGCAGCCACTTCTTGCACCTCAAAAAAAATTTCAATTTCAGCCACTTCTTGCACCTCAAAAAATTTCAATCTTTGAAATCCATCCTGCAAGTCCATTCCTTCATAAATAGATAATTCCATCCTCCTAAACGTTTTATCCCTTTCTTCCTCCTTCAAAATTGCTTCATATTTAAGCACTTTTTTCTTTTCTTTCGTCGTAGTTAACCGAACAGTTTTTTGAAATCTTTTAACATTGCTTTCATCTCTTTCAGATCTTGTAGATATCTTCTTTGACCATGCCCATCTCAATTTTCAACTTCACAATCACCCTACCACCTTGTTCGGTGGCCCATTCTTTTAGTGTACTCAATCGTCCCTTCATCTTGCCACACCACAACTCACCTCCGTCCAAAGAGAACCGGCAGATCAGACCAAATTTTTTACCTCACCTCACTCAATCACCACAGAAAAATAGCAAACATGAATACACTGAATATACCTGTTAAATTGATTGCTTCCTCAAAAGAAAGAACACAAATACACACAAAGGAACCGCTGCTCCTTTCATACAGGATACACATGTCAGAACTTACAAATTCAACAACCCCTCTCTCCCTAGGTTGATCTTATTAAAGAAACCAACCTCTATTTCTCTCATTTCTCTAACAACCTTACTGTCCCCACATTATTCTCTTTCCTTAATCTTCTATAATATACTTTCAATTCATTTTTCTGGTTCTTCTCCTATTATTCTCTAACAATTTTTCATGTTCAACACATCAGTAAAAAAATAAGAAACAAGCGTCACAAACTGAAAATAAAAGTGATTAATGAGAGATGCAATCTAGTCTCAGTAGAAAATCAATAGAATAGCCTACATCATGCAGGAAAAATGTTATCAAAACCTGAGTTCTAGGGATATAATTTCTCAGATTCATCTATTCAACGGAAAATTGGTTTAACTATTGTCTCGACTAGACACAACAGGGAAAAATGCAAGTCCAGCTCTCCAACCTCACCTAATTGAGAGAAAAATATATGGTACAACAACTTTTAGTTTGAGGGGAATAATATTCCCTGGATGAAATGAAATTATCTGCGATTGTAGGCGGGTGGTGGCATTGCATCCTTGTTCCCTCGTCTATTTAATGAAGAATATTGATTAGAAGAATGATGGCCATATTCCCTGTGCCCCCTCGCGTTGTTTCGTGGAGTCCAATTCTGGTTAGTTCTAGATGGTTGGAAGTTTTGGCTGTGTTGACTAACTTCATGATGATGACTAGCATATGCACCTTGTGTATTATTGATAAACCTAGCATTTTGATAATTTCCTGATGATTGGTATCCATGCCTCGAACTGCTACCCCCCCTACCCGGATGGTGATTTCTTTCATGATGATGTGATCTAGGGTGATGATAGTCATTTTTTTGGTAAGAATTTGATTGCTGAAGAGGATTGTACGCCTCACGTGGAGGGGGGTATTGTTGATTATAATCATAAGGCTGAGCAGTAGGGACAGCATTGTTAGGTACCAACTGTGGTCTGTCTTGGAGTGCGGGAGCTGAAATAGGAGGTGGCATTGCAACGTGTCCTAGGCGTGATTCATAACCAAAGGAAGACACTGGTTGTCGATGACCCATCGGTCCGGGATAAGATTTAGGAGGTCCATTATGAGGGCGGTGTCGGTATCCAGTAGTGTCAACTTTTGCCTGTAAGGAATTGACAACGAGTCTGTGTGCAGCATCTCCAAGCTCTCGACCAGATATAGATCCTGGAGGGTTTTTCCTGAAATAAAAAAAAAACCGGAGCCCCAGTCAGTTCTAGCCAACTAGATGATGGACTAAAGCTACATACAAAACAACCGTAAATCATAAATTGAAATGGGTGACTGGGAGGGAGGAAAGCGAAAGGGATTGTGTGACTTGGTGAGTTGGGTTAAAGCAGAAATAGAATGAAAAATTGGCAAAAATCAGATAACCCCAGGACTAAGTAAATCCCTCAAATGGGATGAAGGCCAAAAGATTTGTGGTTTTTTATTTTAATTTTTTAAAGAATTTAATAAATATATACAACATGAAATTTTAAAAAAACTAATAAGAAAAATGAAGTTTAATTTTGTTACTATAAAAATATTTTTCATAATTTATTTATTTATTTCTTTTTACTTTTTGATTTATATACATCCACAATACATGTTTTTTACTTTATTTCTCTTATATTTCTTTTTTTTTTATTCCATTCCTCCTCATTTCTTTTGCTCCATATTATTTCACATGCAAGCAAAACAATGCATAAAACAAAGTCTTACCTCCAATTTTCAGAATGGTGTCTCCTACCTGAATCTTCATGCCATAAAACGGGTTCAGGTTGTAGATCTCCGACTGTAACAGTCTGTATACAAAGCACATAATTTTATTTTCCAAATGCGTTACAGAATAAGTAGACGAAATACAAGGAGCTATGGTTCTTTAAACAGACCAGTGTCTTAATATGGCAAATGTTGAAATTGAAAACTAAAGAGGGAGAGGGACTTGGAAATTGAAGGGTGTAAATAAGGAGCAGCTACTAAATTTGATACCTTTTTTGGAAGTTTAACTCCTTGTGGTGGTCGGGCAATGTGTTTGTGTGCATCTGGGAGTCTGTATATCGCACATCTGAGCAACAAGGGGCAAATATGATAAATCACAGCAACTTTCACGATAAATCGTGTTCTTATTAAATTACCCAGTATCGAGAGACTTACACAACATGATTGTCCATGATATCTTCCATGCTTGCGATACAAGACCTAAAGATAGGAGGGCAAGGTTCTCCACCACATAAGGATATGTAACCATTCATTCCACCACTGCACGTATTCCTAAATAACATCAGAAAATAGTCCAGCAAGATATTAAAATTTCAAATTTGAATATATGTATAAATGAAGCAAACAAACTTGACAATTTCATGCATATGAAAACTGCAGTGAACTTCTATAGCAGCATCTATGTTCTTGTCTTGGGAGAAAAAAAATCATTAACTTTTCAAACTTTGCTACTCCAAAACACTATCCTCCCTAAAAACCTACAGCAAGGCCCACTCTAATTATCACAACATATTAGTATGCTTTCCCGTCACAATATGCCATATCTAAGCATTTAAGTACCTAAACATAGAATAGTACTAATTCTAATCGAGCACAAATACAAATGACATGCATGGTTTAAAACGTCAGCTAGGGGCATAACATGGACTTGAAAGTTAACTATGAATTACTACTATGGTTACTTCAAAATTACAACAGCATTTAACATAACAGTCATAAAATGTTCTGGCTACCCAAACCCACATTTTGATCAGCTATCTAAAATGGATTTGGGTATAACGGCTTTCTTTAAGTCCTATATCAAGTAGTATGAGATGTCCAATGGAGTATTCAAATCTTTGGTTCTCTCCCTTTAACAACAAGCTTTTAAGGGTGGGTTTCCCAAGTGCATGGGTTTAATCAATTAGTTGTCAGTGTCTCAAAAAAACGGCTATAACTTTAAAGGGTTTTGGTCAGTGAAGGGTTCTAACAAACTAGGAAACTGAGTGAAATGTCACCAAGTGCTGCCGCCAAAGGCATTAAAAAATCAACTCGTTGAGGTGGTGCCTTGATTGGGAATTGGGTATCTGCTGCAAAGTCACACATCAAATAATATGGGATGCTAGATGGAGCATTAAAGTGTTTGGTTCTCCTCCCTTAATATCTAACTTCTTAGGGTGGGTTTTAAACTATGAAGCTTGAAGACGCCTTTTACATGGCATGTCCAGTGTCCGACACGTATCGGACACAAACACTCGTACAACACGGTGAAGTGTCAAATTCAAAAAAACATTATTTTTGAGTATTTAACAATTATAACACGATTCCAACACAATTTTAAAAATGACTAATACAATGAATTTTTTAAGCTCGTAAACTTATGGTATAAGTTTCTATTATGATTATAGAAAGAAGAAACAAATCCTATATACATAATCAAGAATATTTAGATTATATATGTTTCTTTTCACTTTTTGGATTTTAGATAAATGAATTAAATTCATTTGTTATATTTAGTTAAACTTGTTCACAAAGTATTTTTGAATACATAAATCTTGATTGTCAATTTATATAATTCATAGTGATGTAACATATAGATCCATGTCCCGTGTCTTATAATTTGGAGATTACACATGTCGAAGTGTCCATGTCGTATCCGTAGCCATGTTACATAGGTTTCAAGTGCTATGATGCTTACCACTATCTTGCACATTATTTTGTTTTACTTAGTCTTTTAATGTCTTAGATATGTGTATATCACATCCAAGCTTAACTTTAAATTAAAAAGTATCAGATATCTACCAAGCAATTCTGTATTAATGTTTTCCTAAACTACGTATGCATACTCCAGACAAGTTCATAAATCATATATTATGACTTCCCATATCATAATCGAGAAAAGTTGTAACTCATGAGTCATGACCATAAATAATGTCCATCCGATGCAACAAATCCACTACTATGATCAGAAGGAAATTTGATTAAAACCTTATCATCATCCAAAAATATTGTTAGGAAATCGCAAAGTACCAGTACCAACCTTTCTTTGGGACTGATTTTGTCCTTGACAACAGCTCGTTCACTCTCTGACATGTTTTTACACTTGTTGTCGAGTGTACTTATGCAAGCAGAGAGAGGATGACAAGAATTCACAAAGAGCAAGTCGAACATTACAGCATTCCGTCGCTTTTCCTCAGGCTTATTTTTTAAATAGGATATGGAGAATAAATGTCAGCAAATTGGACCAAATGTTAATTTAAATTAAGAGAACAGAGACATACTGTTAAGAAGTTTTCAACTTTTTGAACTTCTGCAAGGAGGCGCCCTTCATCAATAAAAGGCAACTTAGCAATACCCTGCAAAGAGGAAGGACGGTATTATATGAGCTATGATGCAACCATGTCTAGAAAACACTGAAGAAAAAGGCAAAGGTAAATCAAGATTGAACCTGCCAAGCATAGCGTTTGCCATTCATGTCCACTTCAAAGTCTGAAACAAAACACTAATATTAAATAGGGAACAATATTCATAACATAGTGGAACTTCTAAAACTTAAATCAATAGCCCGTTTATATAAAGACAAACCAATTGGATAAAAATCAATGATTGGTGAGCTTGGATCCGTCATAAGTCTCCTATATGGCTCAGGAAGAGCATGAGAACTGCAGATATATGATAATTCCAATGTTACACTAACTGAATTTAGAAAGCTACAACTCCTTAGAAAAGTAAGTTGTGCAGCAAGCAAACCTTGCAGCAGGAAAGACTCCTAAAAGCTGGTCAAATGGTTTGAATGGAGTGCCCAGCTTAAAGCTAATATCAAGTTCACCAAGGCCCTTGAGATCAGACGCAAAGGGGGCATAGTGATAAGGATAAAACCTGTTTTAATAAAAAATTAATTAAAACTAACAAAATAAGACATGCAATTCTTGTAGATCCAATCTGGATTCTTGATGAAGAAAACATATAAAATTCACAAAATTCACAGGCAATAGAAGTAACTAAATTCTGTCATCCCTGCCTTGACTGTGTTTTCCTTACTTGTATCTCTAAAGCATCCCAGAGAACAATGTTCCCCATCTAGTGGGGGGAGGGGGTCTAGGAAGGATAGATTGTGTGTAACCTTACCAGAGTCACACAGCAAACAATGGTCTGGTAACTAGTGACTATAGATTGTTCTGTGGTTAATATTGTCAATACAGGTGAGATGAAAGTATTAAAGGCTTAAAACAGCATTTGTTCTAACATTACCGATAAAATAATCCTTATTTTTGTATCTGTTGCTCAGCATTAGCATCTCAAAATATCATTGGAAAAAAAAAATATATCAAAAATCGTGGTGGTGGGAGGGGGGCACCAAACCTGACCCACTAATCCTTAACCCTATGAAAAGAATAAATCAAATCTCTGAAAAACTCAGGACAAATAAAGCTAGGAACACTATCCCACCAATTATAACCTTGAGAACTAGAGGCGAACTCAACAGGTTTATCAATACATTGATTACCCTATGCAAAATATGAATATGCAAATTATTAACATTTACCAAAGAATTAATTCATCTATTATGAAGATCCCAAGGAATGATATATGAATACAATATATACACTAGTAAGGGACTCATTAAGTTCTCTAAAATCACAAGTTTACCAAACAAAGCACTTTGTCCAACTAGTGCTAACAACATCTCTAACATTCTTTCTAATAAACATTCCACCACTGGTTGAAATTTATTGAAAACTACAAAATCAAGAGAAGCTCATTAAGTGAGAGAAGAGACTTAACAAAACATTTGTTTCCGATAAATTTCAATCAATAGAAAAGTGTTCAAAAAAGAGTGTGTTGTTATCATTTATCTTGACCAATTGTAGTTCGTAGGCTAGGAATTACAGTCTGCCATTTAAGATCAGACATCACTATCTATAAAAGTATGTATGCAAACCTCACCTCAAAAACGAAATTTGTAATGTTGAGTTAAGTTTAAAGTCCTCTCTAAAATGACATCAAAACCTATCCAAATGATATTTGTTAGACCAATTGTGTCACCTCCTATCAAACTGCTATTAGACCATATATTTTATTCTCATGCTCAAGATATTCAGTTTTCACGTGAAAAGATATATTAGAGATCTCACATTGACTAGAGATTTGACCAAATTATAGAATATAAGAAGGTACAAATCTCACTTTATAAATCAGTTTTGAGTTATGTTATACTTAAAATTCACTTTCTATGAACAAAAACAAAAGCCCCATCACTTCCCTAGAACCAGGTAGATAACATATATTAATAAACAAAGAGCTAATTTCCACAATATTAAACCTAACAAAGCATACACCTACTTCAAAGCAATGTTGTAAAACTCGTAAGAGGATCAGAGAAGGGATAAAAACTCGTAACTTGAGGATCGTAACTCGACTCGTAAGAGTTACTAGTATATGAAAAGTTATATTCATAATCAGTGTATTCATTAAAAGTAATAAAAATAACTTAGACAACTAATGTTTGATTGATGTTTAGCTTTGTTTTAGCAATTCCTTTGATAATGAAGAAGACAAAAATAAGAGAATGGATGGCAATGAAATGAGAGAATATGAAGGAATGAAAGTTAACTTTTTGGCACAATTACTTTAATAACCCTAATAGAAAGGGTTTTATTTTGGGCTTGGGCCTTCAAAAAAGAGGTGTCTTCTTCTTTTAATGAAGGAAACCCTAATTTGTAAAGAAGATCTGATCCTCTGTTTCAGCGAGCTAACGCAATTACTCGTTCCGATCCGCACAATGAACGAGTTTCCTTCCGCGTCACTCGTTCTCCCCTCAAAACTCGTTTAATCGTACAAGTAAGTGAGCTTACTCGCAATTTTAACAACACTGCTTCAAAGTACCTTCTCAAGTTCTAACCAAATTCATAGATCATGGATTGCGGTAAAACTTTAGCCCCTTGATTTCTTCTAAAACCATAGAAGTCAATCTAGATAGACGATGACCCCCTGTTAAGATTTAAGTTAGGAGGAATAGCGGCACACAAGGGACCATTCCCCTCAAATAGATCATAGTCATGTCATAGGCTGACAGTAATTAGTTAAAAATAGGGTAAAAAGAATATTAAATAGACTGAAAAAGGGAAGACAAGAGGTGTTAAAAATTGTAGGATGGCACTGTCGGGGAATGCTAGGTTTTGAAATAAGAGTGTACTGTTTTTGTTTCGGTTGTCCTCTATTCTGCCACCACCCTGGTCTGGGTCAGGACAGAAGAATTTCCAATGACAATTATTTCTTGTAATCCATCCGAACCACTTTCTAACATAATATCAAGAATTGATCAGAGGGACCTCAGACACTGATACCCAGATTCACGGATAATATTAAAGCACTAAGGTCAATAAACTGCAGTAGAACAGGCCAGGAACAGGTTATTTGCAAGCATCACGCATTGCATAGTTCGGTTTCAACCAAATAAGAATCAATTCAGCAATCAACACTCAAATTTGGGTCATCACATATTTGGTCAATGTGAGGAAAGGGAAAACACCTATTAAAGGTAAAGGTAGGTAACCCAACATAATTTAAGACACATAAAGTTCTCCAGAAAGAACTAGAAAAGGAACTCACCAATTCCAAGAACAAACACCTTCATAATAATAGTGCATCACCCAACATAGGCCTTCAGTGTACTTCAAGACCTAAACATACACTGTAATAAGAAAACCTTGACCTCCATATGAACCAAAATTAGTAATACTTCAATTCATTAACTTACAACATCTTTTCGTATAGCTTCAAGTTCCTCGGGAGTTTTAGCAGAAAACTTTTCCTCATAATACCTCTCTTTCCAGCCCGGTTCTCCCAACTTAATCTGTTGAAAACAGAAATATAAGCTAAAATCAAATAATTTAAAAAGGAAAAATAGAAATAATTTTCTACAAACAAAAAATGTAGTATAAGAGTCACAATCGCAAGCTTTATATATGGATGGATGACATACTTCTCAAAAAAAGAAAGCAATAACCTAGATACAAAAAGAATTTATAAGGTTTTGCACAAAATCAATCCACCCAAAAAGGGGTAGTTTGGCACTATAAGCTAAGGCTAGCACAACTATGTGCTAAGAGATTGATTTCATAACTTTAACTTTTTATAGGTCACATGGCAACAACTCCAACATTGTCTCCAGAATACAAGAGTAATCATTCTAAATGAATGAACACTTTCAGATAAACAACTACAAATGGATGATCCTTCTGAGGCATGCAATTCAAATTCAACACTCATTCTTTGTGGAAGTAAAGAATATGCAGATCCATAATTTAACAAATTATAATGATCAAAGGTTCATCTAATTTTCTTGAGTTTTATCTTATGTTTTTGGTACATTGAAGGTTCATCAAGGACACAACTGGCAAAAAAGCTAAAAGTAGGGAAAAAAGTGAATACTATATAATAACAATGATAAAATTAATCCATTCAGTTTGTTTCATCAATTTAATTATTTAATATTTCCTTCCACTTTTTTCTTTTATAGAAAAGTTAACTAATCAGCATCAACATAAATAACAATCTGAGATGCTAACAAACTCCACAAATTTCCTCAACCTAAATTATAGTTTCTATGGTGGTCAAACCAATAACACTTGCAAACAAAAGAGACTAATCCCCACAAGCCCACAAATGTTGTTAAATTGGCTTTTCATATCATGAATCGAAGATTTATTTTCCAAATCATGAATGGAACATTCTGAGAGCTTCAGCCTAATTAACATTCAAATATCCCAAAAACCTTTCAATAGTTCCTCAACATAAATTATAGATTCTACGACAGGAAAATAAATAACCAACAACAGAGACTTATCAGCACAACCCACCAAGATTGTCAAATTGGAATTCATATAGTGAATGAAAAGATATATTTTCCGAATTATCACTTGAACCATTCTAGTGTAACGTAAGATTCATGATCATCAAGTATCAATACTTAAAAATTTCATAACAAGTATTTTAACAAAAACATTATTAGTATTTTAAAGTGAAATAGCACACTACACAGCTGATAAAGTGAGAGTGAACTTCAAAATAATGGAGAAAAAGACTAAGGGAGCATTTACTTGAACTATTGTTTCTTGTTTTCACTTTTTTATAACAAAAATGCCACCTTGTTTGTAATCTGCTTCCTGTAGTCAAATATTTGTACAGGAAACAAAGAAACCCAAAAAAAAGTTGCTTTCAATGTTTTCTGATCTATGCAAAAAGAAAACAGATTGACAACAAAATAAGAGTTTTGTAATTAAACAGTTAAAATAGAAAATGAAAACAGGAAACACCCACGGATAATTCAAACTCAGCTCCAAAGCACATAAAAATGTTTAAAAAAATGCAAATATAATTTAAACGGGATATGAATAAATACAATAGTCACGCAATTCTAACTATCATGATCCCCACTAACAATAGGTGGACATGGTAAAATTACTGCAATGTAATTAAATCCTCAGGGTTTAACCAAAAATTCACAGGCACGATAATTTATATACTATTTGTTACTTAAAAATACAAATAAAACCGCAACTAAAAATGCATAAAAAAACTAAAATACTGAACAGAAAAAGGGTAAGAACTTACCTTGTCCTCTTCAGCATTTTTGGAGTTGAATACATCAGATTTCTCACGAAGTATCTCCTTCAATTTTGTTTTCAGTTCATCTTTATTATCGTGAACCTGAAAGGTAAAGGAATACTAAACTCAGTGAGACAACAGAGGAGATAACCAGCTCATTGTAAACCTTACAACTTAACAAAACAATAAAAAGATAATAAAGTGCATCTAATTCCTCGCCAGGCTCGTACCCAGTAATAGGTTAGCCCATATATTAGTTCTAAAGAATGCCTCTCCCGAAGCAGGAAAACATACTTCTATTTCAAGACTATTCTCGGCTTCAACAATAGCAGCAGCAACACTTGCTCCTGAAGATAACCTAACAACTTTATGAGGCCTCTCAAAGTCTTCTTTTTTGTCTTTTCTAATTGATGAGGACATGTGAGAATTATGATGCCCAGATTGTTGAAATGGTGAAGGAGTTGGAGCCAAAGCAAGACGAGAACCATGGAATCGTGAAACTGCTACTAAAGAGTCTGGTTGAAATTGAGGCTCAGCATCATCTCCCCTTCTTGCTTGTGCCTTTCCACGCTTTATTCTCTCTGTTTGACGCTGAAAGCAGAATAATAAATACAAAAGAATCACTTCAGAACACACTCAAACATCTATAACTAAGAAGAAAACCATAAAGGCTTATAAATGTTTATTATCTCTCACTCAATATTATGACAAAATTTGAACGTCACTTCCTCAATAGTCTGACATATACACACTAATAACAAGCACTATTTGATGATCTCTCTCTATATCCAGTCCTTGAAGGAGAAAGAAAGAGATGCAACTAAACAGACCTGGTGCAATCGAGCTCTTTTCAGGAATATTTTATCTTCATAAGATCCAACAGCCTGAATGAAGTGCTCCACCCTGCTCAAATTTATCTGAGAAAAGGCAGTAAAGAAAAGAAACAAATTGTAAATGAACATTATTTAGATGTAAACAGGCATAGAATATCACACAAATCACTCCAGTTACCATCACATACCGTGCTTCCATTGGTTAAATAACCACCAAATTCCCTAAATTCTTTCTTGTATACTGCAATCAGCAAGTTAATTGCACCCTAGGTAAAAGAAAGTGAAATTCCCAACAAATAGATCAGTTAGAGAATCTAAACCAACACATAAAAACATTACACGTATGATTAGATAATACCAAACCAATATCATAAAACCATAATTACTGCCATAAAACAAAAGTTAAGAAATTAAAAAGGATGCTAAAGATTAGGTCTTCTATCTGCCATAACATTTAGACCACTCTTGAAAGTTCTTATCCATTTCTTTGCAGTTAAAATAATGCAGTGAATTATGCTATGATTATTTTTGTCTTAATTGATCAACTCAAATAGAACAACTGAGGTTTGAACCACAGATCACATTTTCTAGTGATTGTACCAATAAACCCATTGGAAAGGTCATATTGACATGATAAGACCCTGTGGCTTGCTTCATCCTATACTATCCAGCATAACCATTCACACGCTTCAAATTAAGTTAAATTTCAGAGCAAAGAAAGAGTTTGATATTTTATTCATGCCTCAACACAAAGTACTTTGGTATTGTTCGACGTAACAATTTAAGCTTTCTCGATAGTTAGTTCCTTGTTATTTAGACAAAAGACGAACAAAATTGACCCAAATTTTTAAAATTAGCAACCAAAGTCCAAATAGGGGGGAAAACAGTACCCATATATCCAAAAACAGTTAGGCTAAGTGAAGGAAAAATCCATGATTAATGCTTACAAAATAGAGGACCACTCCTGAAATTTGATTCACACCAAATATATAGAAAACAGGGGAGAGGGAGAGAGATAACAAATGATCTAGAATGCCAAACCTCACGAATCTCTAATGTAGGCATATGAGGTAGGAAATCATTGCCGACGAAAAAACACATGAAGATAAAATCATCAACAATGCATTCAAAATCAATCTTGAATGGAGGATTAGGTATTCTCATCTCATACTCCAGATATTCTCTCAGAGTCCAAATATTCAAGAACTGCAAAAGAAAAAAAAAAAGTATATATATATATATATAGGAAGTGAGAATTTAGGGCTAAAGTACCAAAATTATGTTGTCATATTCAATAACTTTATCTATGTATGAATTTCAAATCAAACTCTGACCTGGAAGGGTTTTTTTGCCACCAGCCTCTCCTTTTTCATCAAACTCTCCTGCCTTCCTTTTTGCCTTTCCTTCACAGTTTGCAGCAACATGACCCATCTGACCACAGAGGAAGCATTTGTCTTGTCCAGGAGTAAATACAATCTGCAATAACACATTGTTTACCAACAATTCAATCACAAAATCTAATGCAAAGAAGCCAAAATAAATGCATAAAATAACATCAATCATTCCTCACTGTCAACATCGTGTATTTATTTAACTGCTATAATAAGCTCTAATTCATAGACACAGAACTACTCATTAGACACAAACCTCTCTAAGAATTGAAAAATGAATTTCATGCGTAGCCAATGCCAACATTATCAAATCCGCATCCTGACATCAGAACACAAAATGAAAAAACAAGTTAATTACATCCATGATGAATAAAGCAAAGAAGACACTAAATGAAACTGAAAAAGAAATTGGATTTCTTTTATTGAATAACAAAATCAATGATGAATTTTGAAGAGTAATAACAAGAAGTTGGAAGTAAGATATATACCAAACCATACAGGCAATGCCGTGTATTTGGATCATAACCTTTAAGATTTCTCTGTAGACGGATATAGGACATAATCTTATGCTCCCCTTCACCAGGAACATTTGCATCAGAGAGAATAACCTTCAGTCACACACATAAACTATAACATTAGATTAGATCCTCCTCACAAATAAGACACATTAGCCACAGTCACACAAAATATAAAATTAACTCTCTACCTTAATATTTTTCCAACCAGGATCATTGTTCATCCTAAGATGAACATAGTACTGAAGTGCAATTGACAAGACAGCCATAAATTCAGTTCCAGGTGTAATGACATTTGAATCAAAAGTCTGTGACTCTTCTTTAGGAGGAAGCTTTCTGCCCTCCTTCTCAAATTCCTCTCTTAACCTTGCTTCTTCAGCAGCCTAACACGCAAGAGAAAAAGAAGGCAAACATGGGCAAAATTCATATCTAGGCATCTTCTCATATATTTCACCATTATCTTGAAAGATTCACGGTGATGACATGTAAACCAGTATCATGAGACACATTAACCACAAAAGAAGTGATGAAAGCAAGGAACATTTGCAGTATCATCCCAGCCAGACTGTTTCAACAAAACCTATATTTTATCACAGCACTATCTCCCACATCAAGAAAATTTTACCAGTAGATGTAACCCACCAAATTAAAACAAAAAAGTGTATATATAAATGAATAATACTCAAGATCAAGGCCGCATTCACTATTTGCCATATCTATCAGTAATCAGACAACTACAAAGTTCAAGCTTTCAATTACCAACCAACAATTGCATGACATTGATTCAACTAAATTGTTGATAACAACCAAAGAGTGTAAACAATGTTTCAGTTGCAGATAGTGGAAAACGGCAGAGAACAAATAATATGCTATATCATATAGCAGACAGCATCGCAGGCATATAGCAGAAGTCACATAATGGTCGAAATATATGATATATATATATATATATATATA